>UMCV01040575.1_pt1 | contig 14469 bp, 17 predicted proteins | sample 1964311 | NCBI WGS metagenome assembly UMCV01 (sample SAMEA4835976, study PRJEB28245) | human gut metagenome | biome: gut microbiome; material: fecal sample | place: Denmark | collected 2008 | reverse complement strand
GACGGCCTATCGGCGGCGGACATTGCCGCGCTAATGCAAACGGCTATGGACAATGAATGGCAGCGCTGGAATATCGACAGCGAGATTGCAAAGCTTAAGCGCGGCATCCGCGAAAAGAGTAATACCCCCCCGCCGCAAACGAATTTGGACCCCAGCACATACGGAGTGCCGCAAGGCGCGTTGAACTACTAAAGCGGAGCCGGCAAAATGATTTATACGGCTGATGAAGTTAAAAACATGATTGCCAAAGAAGCAGAGCGCTGGTGCATGGCGTTTTTGCCCGGGCACAAATCGTCCAACACTGAATGGCGGTCCAGCGACATTCTGGGTTCAAACCCAAAAGGCAAAAGTTTTGTTGTGACGCTTGCCGGCGAGAAAGCCGGCCTGTGGTACGAAAACGGGAACAACGCCGGATTCGAAGGCAGGCATGCCGGGCATATCATCGACATAATAATGGCGCGCAATGGAATCGGATTTAGGGAGGCAATCGAATTTTCAAAGAAATGGCTAGGCGTCCACGACGACGACGTTTGGAAAAAAAGCAAGGCTCCATCCGGAGAGAGGAAAATATCCACTTCCGAACTCATTCCCATATGCGAGGATTCCAAAGTTGCGGATTATCTTGTCCACGAGCGCGGAATATCCATTGGCACTCTGCGCAAATACGGCGTCTGTGAGACGCGCCGCTGGTTTCGGGACGTACAAGGGAAATTGGATTGCATGGCGTATCCGGTTTACAAGGACGGCGAGGTTGCCAACATAAAGTACATTGCCGTCCAGCGCACGCCGGATGGCGGCAAGTACATCCAGCAGCACCCCGACGGAGAGAACCATTTGATTTTTATGAACCGCATACCCAAGGATTCGCGGTATGTGATTATTTGCGAGGGCGAGATAGACGCGCTGACTCTTGCGGATTTTGGATTGCCTGCCGTAAGCGTTCCCGCGGGCGCACACAAGAACAAGACCGACGGCGGCATACACAAGAACAATGAGTGGGTGCAAAACGATTACCAGTGGCTTTCGAGTTTTGAGACCATAATTTTATGTTTCGACAACGACGACGCCGGCAAATCCGCCGCAAAGGATTTGTTCTACCGCCTTGGAATTGCCCGCACAAAGCTTGTTGAAATTCCGGAGATACAAGGCGACCCAAAAATAAAAGACCCCAACTCCTACGCGCGTTATTGCGCCGAACAAGGAATGGATGTTGCCGCGGAAATTCAAAAGCTTATAGATTCCGCTGCGGCGTTGGACCCGGAAAGCCTCAAGCATGCGATGAAATACAGCAAGGCCATTTACGATATTATGTTTCCGCCAGACGGCAAGATTCCGGGCTATGAAATGCCCAACTGCAGATTCGGAGAGCATTTCAGGCTTAGGACGAGCGAGGTCACAATCGTTTTTGGGCACAACGGACACGGCAAAAGCGAGTTCCTAAACGATTTGGTTGTATGTTTGTGCGCGGAATATGGGTTAAAGGCGGTTATCGGAAGTTTTGAAATTTTGCCTGCGCAGACGGGATATTCCATGTGGAGGCAGTGCACGGGAATGCGCCGGCCAATAGACTACGATGAAAATGGCAACAAATTTGAAATTCCAGGACTATTCCTCGCCGGAATGAAATTCTTGGACGACCACGTGATGTTTTATGATTTCCAAGGCCAGGCAAATTCGAAAATGGTGCTCCAAGCCTACGAGCTTGCCGCGCGCATGTATGGCGCGAAGATTTTTGTGATAGATTCCCTGACGCGCATGGATATTGCCGAGGACGATTTCCAAGGGCAAAAGGATTTCATGAACGCGCTTGCGGATTTTGCGCTGAAATTCGACGTGCATGTGTTTCTGGTCTGCCATTCGAAAAAATTCAACGAAAAGCGCAGAGAGTCAAAAAACCAGCCGGAAAAAGAGGATATTGCCGGCTCGAAAAAGATTTCCGACCTTTGCTGGAATATTTTGTCGGTTTGGCGAAATATATCGAAATATCCGAGGCTCCAGATGGCGCAGGAAAAAATGGATTGCGCGCGCACTGCCGACGGGGAAGTCTCCGCAAAGAAAGAAATCGATTCGATACTAGCTGAAAACGATACGACCATATCGGTTTTAAAGCAGCGTTTCGGCACGGGAGAGCTGCCGATGAAGCGCCTTTGGTTTGACGGCGAAAGCAAGCAGTTTCGCAATACAATAGACGAGCCTGTGCGGCATTACGTCGAGGTTAAAGGAGTGCAAGCATGAATCCGGGAGAGTCAAAGGCGGAAATTCCATTCAAGCAAGGCGAGCTGTTTAATCCGGAGGATTACGCCGGAGATTTGCTGCTCACCCAAGAGCAGTTCAATGCAATTTCGCGACTAGAGGACAAGGGATGCTTTATCGCAGAGCGGCTAAAAAAGAGGCTTCCCAAAACATACCAGCTTGTTGTGGCATGCCGCAGCGCTGGAATTAGCATACGGCAAACGATGGAGATTTGCCAAGTGGGCTACGCGGTAATTGCGGAAATCGACAAGCGCGAAAAAAACTCTATTGACGCCGCCAAGGAAAAAATCCGCGCAAAGTGCTATTACAACGCCGCGGCTCTCGCCGACCTTTCCGGCGACTGGATAGGCGACCTTGCAAAGCGCGACTCGCTAAAGCCGGAGGAATTGAGGGCAGTGACGGACGTGATGGTAAAACTTGTAGAGAAAGGCAATCTCTTGAGCGGAGAAAGCACGGAAAACGTGGAAATAACCGCGCCAAAGTTTGTCGGTTGGCGCGAAATGATGAAATCGGCGCCCGCCGCGGACGTAGAAATTTTGAACGACGAACAATCAACCAAACAAATAAAGGACGACAATGAAGACAAAATCTAAAAGCAAGGTGCGCAGGTACAAACCCGAACCAAACGCAGAGCCGCAAGCAAACAAATTTCAGATAGGCGACGCAGTTTATGCGGTTCTCTGGAAAGATAAAAAGACAAAATCGTCGCGCATTTGCGCGGCGTTTGTAAGCGCCGTAATATTCATCCGCTGCCAAGGAAAGCTTGAATACGGCTATTATCTAGACGGCGTTCTGGCCCATGTGCGCGAGTCGAAAGTATTCTCCACATATGAAGAAGCAGAAAGGTACGCAGCAGAGTGAAATCCACCCATGACATCCTGCGCGAACGCCTGGAGCTTGCAGCCGGAATATTTCCGCCGTGCAAGCCGGCGCCCAGCCTAGACGAAATATACGCCATGCAATGGAACGCCGAGTTTGAGCGTAAAATGCGCAACAGGATGGCCATGGGATATTTTAGGTATGGGGCGCTTCCAAGCCAAATTGGAAGGCACAAATACGACAATTTGGATTCGATAAGCCGCAGGATGCAGGCGTACAAGCGCGACTTAAACCGGGAGCATCTGGTTGATATAGCAAACTTGTGTTTGGTCGAATACACGGTGCATCCGGAATATCCATTTAAATCCGTCGACGACGGAATCCACACAAAAACAAAAAATCTATAAAATATGAAACCAATAGTAAACGCAGTTGGGAACCTAACAAAAGACGTGGTTCTGGAATACACAAAGACAAACAACATTCCGATGGTGAGATTTACAATCGCCTGCAACGGCTCGCGCGAAGGCGATGCCGTCTTTCTCTGGTGCAAGGCTTACGACAAGTCTGCCGAAAATATAGCTAAATTTTTCAGGAAGGGCGACCCAATCCAGATTTTGGGGGAATTGAGCCAGTATTCCGACGAAAGGAAAGAATCGCACACTTATTGCGAAGTTATGCGATGGAGCTTTGCGGGCCCGCGAAGAAGGGAAACTCCGCCGCCTGCCGACGAACCGGCCTACACGCAAAAAAAGCAATCTTCCGAAACCGGGGATTCGGATGAACCGTTCTGACGCAAATTTGTTTCTAGAGCCGCTTATGCCCGGACATCCCGTCTTCGACTATCCAAAAGGAGAAGACGCGGAAAGGTTTTTGGAAAAATTCGGAGTGGACGGCTGGAATCAAATGATGGCAGAGCGCAACGCGCGCATAGAGTTTGAGATGAAAAATCCATTCTATGGGCGCGTTGAAATGCCAATATGGCACGTCGCAGATTTTATATTGGGGCTTATTGATTGGCAAACGCTCGCGTCCGGGAAAAAAAGCGATGGCGCCCCATGGGAATTGGAGATTCCGCAAGAATGGCTTACCGATAGGCTGCGCGACGAATTTGAGAGCGAACCAGTCGATATTTTGTACTTGTCTGGAGGAAATCGTTCATCCAAGACGACCTACGTCCTAGACCGCGCCTACCGCAGTTTAAAGGCGCATCCTCGCAGCAGAATGTGGATTTTCCACACCACAAGCAAGATGAGCCGCGAATACCACCAAATACCGATTCACGACCTCATGACGGATGCGGACCGCGCAATCGGCAGGACTGCAACAGCATATGTTTCTTTCAAGGAGCAGACTGGATTTTCGGACTATTCCTTCAGGCTGCGCAATGGCAGCAGTTGCGAATTCCATTCCTACGAGGAAGACTTGGGGTTTGCGGAAGGCGGCGAGCTGGGCGCATTTTCGCGCCAGCGCGCAATCGGATATGTGGCGGACGAAAATTGCCCGCTAAACCTATTGGAAAAACTAAAGGCGAGAAATTCCACGCGCAACGCAGTCGGGCTTCATCCATACACGGCAGTGGATGGATTCACGCCGCTTGTCAGGTGGTTCCGCGACTCTGCCGACGCAGTTTTAACGGCGCGCGCAAAATACGCCAAGGGAGAGCCTGAACTTCCGATTGTCGAGGTGAAAAAAGTCAGCGTTGAGGGAATGAAGCCGTTTAAGATTGGAACGGTATTTTTCTGGTCCGAATGGAATCCATACGGAAACTTTAGCGAGCTGCGGCGCCAGCATTCAATGGATGCCGAGCGCGTAAAGCTGGTGAAGTTTTACGGATTTGCGCAGTCGGAAAACAATTCGATATTTCCGCAGCTCGACGATGCCGTACATGGGTTCGATTTGGACGAATTGCCAAAGGAAGGCTCCAACTACCTTTACGTTGACCCGTGCGGCGAAGGCAGAAACTGGTTTATGCTGTGGCTTAGGGCGGATCCGCTCGGGCGCATCTGGGTTTACCGCGAATGGCCATGCGAAAAAATTGCCGTGCCCAACTGGGGAATTCCGGGCCCGTGGGCGGTACAAGGGCAAGACAAGCAGCACAAATTCGGAGGATTGATGGGCGATGGCGCGCGCGGATTTGGCTTTGGATTTTTAGACTACAAAAACGAAATTGCGCGGCTGGAGGGTTGGGAGGACTGCTCCAGCGGATTGCCAATCGAGGAATGGTGCGACGGAAATGGCAGCCTTGAAAATGTCGTAGCCCGAAAAATAGACTCGCGTTTCGGCAACACTCCGCACGGACGGGCCGACGGAAAGAATACGACCTTAATTGAGGAGTGCCAAAAAATAAACCTAAACTTTGATTCCGCAAGCGGCGCGCAAATAGCCGACGGCATACATATCATAAATTCAAAGCTCGCATACGACAGGCGCCCTGACGGCTCGATAGCCAAACTTCCAATGCTTATGATTTGCCGAGACTGCAAGAATTTATGGTTTGCCATGCGCAACTGGACCGGAAAGGGCGGAAACAAAGAAGCCACAAAAGACCCTATCGACGTTTTGCGCTACGGAGTGCTGGACGACCCGATTTACGTGGGCGACGGCGCATTCGGAAGCCGCGGCGGGTTCGGCTTCGGGTATGTAGGCCGCGGCGCGAAGTCAATAGCCAGATACAATCCGCAGACCGGCGAAAGAATTTTTATCAAGAAAAACTTCCCTAAAACCAACCAATGCCAATGAAAAAGAAAGAAAAGAAACCTGCAACGCCCCAACCGGCTTTAGGCGCGGAACAACTTAGCGTAGATGCGTTTTTAGCCAAGACCAACCCTAGAGCAGCCGCAAAATGCGCGCGCTTTTTAAGCGACGATGCAATGCAATCGCTGCTCGATTTAAAGTATGGACGGCTTTCTGCCGTGCATGAACAAGCATTGCTAAACGAGTCTGAGCGCCGCTACGATGCCGCGATGGATGGCGGCGAATCTTTCCCAACAGAAAACGCCGCAAGCGCCTCCGTGCAGTTTGACAATCCCATATCCGCGGAAATTCCAGAAAAGAAATCGCCAGAGCCTTCAGAAGATTCCGCTGCCGCAGCGGCAGAGGACAAGAGCGCTCCGGAAATGGCCGAGCCTCCAAAGTGGGAAGCGCTCGCAGGCAGGACTGTCCAAGGGGTTGTCATGCAACTTTGCCCAAACCCGCAATACGTCATTGTTCTGGCGCGCTTAAAGATAGGCTCGCGCATGGCGACGTATTCCGGAACTTGCAGCATACCCCACAAGTACAGGCCGTTTTTTAGGCAATATGGAAAAATTCTCAAAGTGGAGTTTTTGCCGGTTAAAAACAAATTTGCATTTGTTTTGTGATGGTTGCTATGGGGCGGCTGGATGCAATGCTTGATAGAATGATGCTGGAAAGGGATGTTCCGGTTTTCAAAAAGGCCCAGACGGGCAAATTTGTCCGTTGCGACACCGCGCGCAAGTGTTATTCAGCCGCTGAAATAGCCGATTTCTGCGGAGTCCACGCCGATTGCATACGGAAAATTGAATACTCCGCGCTGGAAAAAATCCGAAAAATTGCCGCCGAAAATTCAAAAAAAGAGGGGATAAGGGTAAGCAACTTTTTTCAAAAAAAACATATTGAACATTAACATCTTACAAAAAATGGGATGAAAATTTTTCGCCTTTTTTTAAAACAATGATAAAATAAAACGTATGGCGGGCGACCTATCGAAGATAACTGGTAAAAAATCATCTTTGGAAAACGATTCCAAAGAGCTTGTAGATGCGTGGTTTGACGAAGTCGGCAAATGGACGCAATGGAAAACCGCGTATGCAGACAACTACCGCCAGCGCTATTGCGAATGGCTGTCAACTACGGACGAAACCGAGGCGGAAAATGGCGACAAGCGCCTATTGCCTTTTGACGGCGCAAGCGACCAAAAGCCGCTTGAAATTGACGATGTATGCAATTCTCTCACGGCGCTGATGCTGAGGGCGCTTAACGCCGCAGATATTTCCGCGTTTCCGGCAAACCATTCAAACCTTGCGGCTGCGCGCCAGACTGCGGATTTCATGAAGTTTTACGTGCGCAAAAAGATGGCAGATTGCGCGGGGCAATGGGAGTGCGCTTGCCAGTGGATGGCGGAGGCGGGGTGTTCGGTAATGGGAGTTTTTTGGTCGCCTAGTGCGCAGTTAATCCGCCAGAAAATCAGAATTGAAGACTTTGGCGAAGACTTTGCGCAGGCCGCACATGCTGGAGATTACGATTATATCGAGTCCACAATAAGGGGAGAATTTCCGCTTGCGTTGGATTCCTCAATAGAAAAAGCGGTGTCGGCAATTTGCGACGGCGCGGATTCCGCTGAAATTTCCATACCTGACAAATCCTTTGGGCGCGTTGAAATCAAGGCGCTGAAGCCCGGAATAGACATTTATTTCCCCTATGACGCCGAAGATTTGCAAAAGGCGCCGTATGTATTTGTTGCCGAAACTTTCGATTACGAGGAATTGCGCGCAAAATGCCGCGCCGAAGATTGGGACTTGAAGGCCGCCGAGGAGGCTATTGAAAACGCAAACGGCTCAAGAACGGTCAACCAAGACGATTATGAAAATCTCTCCAAGAAAGGCGTTGCAATAACGCGCAATGACTACGAGCGCGTTGAGGTTGTATCGGCGTACTTCAAGACCATAGACGAAGATGGGTACGAACATTTGAAGTTTGCCGCATTTGTGCCGGGCGCAAGGCTTGGCGAATGTGTGGTGCTGGCAAAGCCGGAAGAGCTTGACGTGTTCCCGCAGAGCTACCCGTTTGAAATTTTTAAGAGCGAATTTGTCAGCCGCAAACTTGCGCTTGCGCGCGGAGCGGCCGAGGTTGGCGAAGATTGGCAGAACACGATAAAGGCGTCGCAAGATACGCGGCTAGACAGGTTTGCATTTGGGCTAAAGCCGCCGATGCTAAAGCGCCCGGGAGTTGACTTTGAGGTTTTGAAACCGGGCGTGCTTGCCACCTTGCGCAATCTCGACGACGTAAAATATCTCAATCTTCCGCCTGCCGACCCGATGTCCGCAACACTCGAAGGCGATGTGCGCAAGCGCATGCGCGACTATTTTGGGCTGGATGCCGACGGTGGCGAAATTGCGCTTTGCAAGCGCCAGCGCATGGTTGACAATTTCTTGAATTTTGCCTCTCGCGTGTTGCGCCAAATATTTTTGTGCCACTGCCAAAACGGCAATGACGTGGAATATTTCAAAATTGCCGGATACGATTCAGTTTCGGAATATGTGCGCAGCGATTCTTTTGAAGATTACGATTTCAGTTTGTCGTACTTGCTTCCGGATCCGCAAGCGGACAAGACTTGGCAGGACATTGAAGCCGTTGCAAAGTTTGCATCGTCCTACGGGGCGGACAGGTTCGACTGGTCGCAATTTCTAATCGCCGCGATTTCCTCCAGAATGCCGCATATGGTTGACAAACTGATAGTGTCGCCAGCCTCTGCCGAAAATAGGGACTACGAGCTAATGCAGCAGCTCTTGGTAAAAATCAATTCCGGCATGGATGTGGATTTGGACGAAAACATAAATCCGGATATTGCAGCAAATGTTTTGGACCAATATTTGAGGGGTTCCGACGAAATTCCCGCAATCGACGTGCAAGCTAAGCTTGCCGCAGACCAAGCCTTTGCAAAGCGCATAGAAAAATTGCGCTTGCAAATACGCATGAAATTTGAACAGCGCAGAAACAGGCAAATAGGCATTCTAGGCACGCCTCCCGGAAATATGACAGTTTCCGGAGCCGCCGGAATGAATGGCTCTCTGCCGGACAACATTTTAACGCCCGGAGGAATTGGAAATGGATTCTAAACTTGAATGCAGGCTTGACGCCAGGGATGCCGATTCCATATCGCAAAGCACCCTGGCGCCGTTCGTGGCGGCAGTTGACGAGAAATCCGCGCCGACTGTAAATGCCGCGTGGGAAGCTCTGGTAGCGGATCCGCACTTCAGCGTGTTTTTGTGGACATTGAAGCGCGAGATGGAAAACAGCGTGGCAAATCTGTGTGTTTCCGACGCGCGCAAAGACTTTCAAATCGGGCGCATATCGGCGCTGCGCGAAATAATCGAAACCGCCGAAGCGGCAAGGTTGAAACTTTTGGAACCAAAAAAGAATACAGCAAAAAACACGACAAAAGGATACTAACATGTCAGCAAAAAATACATCTGGGAATGGGGATGGAGCGGTGTCCGCCGGCGTTCAGGCAAATGGATATATTGAAGACCTGCTCTCAAAAACCGCCGAGAACAACGTGATAGACGAAGACGAACTGTCTGAACCCCAAGATATTGACGGGCGGCCGGGCGGCGATGAAGGCGATGAACCCGAAGGCGGCGATATTGACGATTCGTCCGAACCTGCTGCCGATGAAGACGGCGCCGACGACAGCTCCGATGACGGCGAAGAAGGCGAAGAAGATGAAAATGAGACTGAAAAAGCCCTTGGATTTGAAAAGTTAAAAAAGGCAAACAAGAAGAATTTGCGGCGTGTGGACAAGCTTTCGGCAAGGATAAAAGAACTTGAAGAAGAATTGGAGGAAGCCAAATCCGCAAAGAACGGCATTCCGTTTGTCAATAGCAGAAACTATTCTCCGGAACTTGCCAAAATATCTACATTTGACGAATTGGACAAATTTGAAAGCGCAACAGATGATTTTCTAGATTTTTACGAAGACAACATCCGTTCAGAAGATGATGAATTCGAATATCGCGGAAATACTATCACGCGCGAGCAAATGCGCGCCTACGCGAAAATTTTCCGGGAGGACAAGCGCAATATAGAGCATAAGCGCAAGGATATAGAAAACGCCGAAAAGGCAAAGCTTGCCGCCAAGCGCACCGACGCAGACATAAGAAAGAAGTTCTGGTGGGCGCAAGACAAGTCGACTGTCCAATTTAGAAATATGGAAAATTTTATAAACTCCGACGCCGGAATATCCGCCGCTGTGGCGCGGGCTCCAAGCCTCAAATACCTGATTGCATGTGGGATTGAGTATCTGGCGAGCTCTCATGGAACAGCTGCGCGAAACTTGGCGTCGGGCCGCAGACTCCCAAGAATGAACATGGGTTCTGCCCCCGAAGGGAAGGGTTCGGGCGGACGGATGAACCTCAACGGGAAATCTCAAGGAGAAATAGATGCATATGTGGCATCTCTTCTCTAGAAACAATAACAAAAGAAACAATCTAAAACAATGAAAGCTACTTCCGAAAACCTAAAAAACAAAAAAACCGTAGAGGCGGACATTCTTACGATGGTCGCCGCTGACGAGTATCCCATAACCTCGATGATTCCAACGATATCCGCTCCGGGTTCAATGGAATTCACCGTCTATTCCGACGATGATGGAGTTCCCCAAATGGATGCCACCGCGGAAACCCAGCCGGTGACCGACATTGAGAACCAAATGGAAAATATCAATCCCATCAACATAAAAGGCCAATGGTTCCGCCGCTCTTGGGGCGTATCCAAGCTGGCTTTGAAAGGACATACGTTTGCCGGCGTGAAAGACCCGGTTGCGCATAGCAAAATGATGGCGATTAAAAAGCTCAAGCGCGAAGTCGAATGCGCAATACTTTCCGACTATCCTGCGGAAATTCAAGATGGAACCAAGGGCTACCGAACAGCAGGCCTAGGCCACTGGATTTCCCCTGATTGCGAGGATGTCAAAAATCCCCAGGAGCGCACTCCGGCGGCGCAGATTTGCGACACGGACGACTTCAACGAAGACAAGCTCACAGACATACTTGATTCAATGTGGGAGAGCGTCGGCGCCGACAGCGACATAATTGCCGTATGCGGCGTGTCTGCGCGCGGAAAGTTCCGCGACATGGCGCGCACCGACTACGCAACGACTTCAGCGCAACACCGCGTGAGGGTTGCCCAAGGCACTGACATGACAATCACAAATTCAGTCATGTTCTACCGCGGCGACTACAACAAAGTAGAGCTGCATACCAGCAAGTGGATTGCGCGCGAAGGCAAGAAAGGCATTACCGACAAGAGCCGCAACAGAATCTACATGTTCCAGCTCAAACACCTTGCCAAGTGCTACTACCAGGGGATTGAAAACATGGAGTTTGTAAACGACCCAACCGGACGCAGCGGCGTTGTCGACACGATATTGGCGCTTGTCTGCAAAAGCCCGAAAGCCATGGCAAAAGTTCACCATGATGCTTAATTGCGGCCTAAAATAAAACATTAGAAAGAGAAAATCAATATGGCTATAAAGAAATCTGCAACTCTGGATAAATCTAAAAAAGGGTTCATGGAGCTCTCCAACGCGGCGTGGAACGTCTTTAACTTTGTCGCGGACGTCTCGGTGAAAGACATGGTGGACGAAACTATGGCAGACTTTGGAAGTCTGGCGGTTGAAGTCGGCGAAGTTCCCGAAGGCTGGTACGTGGCAGGCGCCGCGCTGAATGTTGAAGAAATTGCGGCATCCGACGCCACAGCTAAGCTCGGCACTGATTCCGACGACGACGCGCTTGTCGCCGCAGCTACAATCGGGTCTGCCGTCGGCTTTAAGAGCACGCCGGGAAGCGTTCCCGCAACAAATGTAGTGGGAGCTGCAAAACTGATACTCACGCTGACAACCTCTTCAACCCAGTTGAAGTCGATTGTAGCCGGAAAATACAAGGTATTGGCCAAAATCTGCAAGACCAGCCAACAGTAATTCAAAGCCGCGGCGGCGCGCCTAGGAAGAATAGACGCGCTGCCGCAAAATCCTAAAGATATGTACGAAGGTATTGAGTTTGCATCCCTAAGCCCGTCGGAAAAAGTTCGGCTTGAGCGCGAATTCCGCTTTGGCGCAGAACTGGAACGCCTGGGCGCGCGAAACGTAATTGAAACGGTAGATGCAAGGCTTCTTGATTCTAGAGTCTGCGATCCTCAGGAATGCATGTTAGTTGATGCGGGCCCAGACAACTTGGAGGAATTGCGCGAAATGGTAGTTGCTGAAAACTTTCAGAAATTTGACCACATATTCAAACGGCAAGCGGAGGCTGCCGCGGCAGTGGAGCGCAACGCCCAAGAAAGGCATATCGAAGGATTGGGAGAGGCATTTATGCAGGTTCCCGTCGGGATTTACAACCTTGTAAATCTCTATTATCCCGGATGCTGGAGCGACCCGGAATTTGTGCGTGAATGGTATAACGACAACCCAGAATGCAGGATAATAACACCAAAATCAAAGTACGTTTAATGAAAACAATAGCTCATTCTGACTTGTTTAAAATTTGGTTGAACAAATGCTATCCAGCCACAGATCCAGACTCTGCAACCGATTCCACTATAGCCTCAAAAAAGCGCATGTTCAGCGGTTTTTTAGAGGAGGCAATTTCGGAAATTTGGGAGGAAATAAATTGGAACTTTACTCTAGGGCTCCAAAAAATAGAGCTCTCAAAGGATTCCGATGGAAATATAGTTCCCAAATACCAATTTAAGGAATCCGACGCAGCGCTCGACAAGAGAATTCTGCAGGCTTGGGATGAAGACCCGACAGACCAAACGAAAAAGTCTAACAAAATATGGGCGTGTTCCTACGGAGATTCAATCTCGGTTTCGCGCGGGTACAAAAAGGATTCTGTGTACTTGCGGTACAAGCTGGATGTTCCCGCGGTTTCCGAAACTGCAGGATATCCGGCTGTTATGAAAAACATGATACTTGCCAAGTGTTCCGCGCTCTGGCAGGCGTCGCAGGAGCGCTTTGAGTCCGCCGCGTACAGCGATGCGCTTTTTAGAAAATATATGGATGATGCCCGCATGCAGCTGGCAAACAGCTGCGACGACGTAATAACAGTTTCAAGAAAGTAAATACCATGCCAGTAAATCAAATACAAAATACGGGAAGCAATTTAAAGCCCGCCACTCACGACGGAATTCCGCTTAAACAAGGCGATATCACCGCCGTTTCACAGTCTCAAAACCTAATGGACTTAATTCGGGCGCAGGAACCCAATGCCGGTAAAAGCAGATTTAGCTATCTGGTTTTAAGGCCGTATGGAACAGTCTATTTTAAGTCTGACGGAACAGATCCGGTAATTGGCTCCGGATTATACTGGACCGCCGCTAACGCGCCCATGATTTGCCGCGCACACGTGGAAAAGATAAAAATTGTGGGCGAAGACGTGAAAATTGCCTTTGGATTGTTTGAGGTGTGATATGAGCGAATTGGGCAACAACAATCTATTTGGCAACTGTGGCGTGGTTTCGTCGGAAGGCTTGCTTCCTGCAAACAATTTGTCCGACCTGCCAAGCGCCGCTTCTGCGCGGGCGAATTTGAATGTTTATTCAAAATCCGAATCTGACGGAATTGTTTCCGGTTTTAATGATATTGCGGCAAATCTCGAAAAGACGACGTCGAAAGTCGGGCGTTTCTATGCAAACGGCGGGATGGCTCAACGAAGAATAAATCAATTTAACAGCGTGCCGTTCAGTCTCTGTTTTTCCTATGCAAAGCCAATTGCTTGGATTAACGCGGAGATTCCGTTTATAGCCTGGAACGTGACTCCGGGTGCTGGGCAAAGTGGGATAGCAATGTATATAGTTGGAGGTTTAACTCACATATACTTTGAGATTGGAACTACGACTAGTTTTCAAACTGGATCAAAATTAAAAATGCCTCTTTCGAAATTTCCTGCAGACGGCAAGATGCACACGGTTCAATTTGTCGTACCTAGCGCAGACGTTGCGAGCTGGAAAGCCTTTGTTGACGGAGTTGACATCGCGCCGGAATCGAATCGGATTTCAGGGAAGTTCGATGGAACCTTCAACCTCGCTATGCCTCTTTCTTTTGGCGGAAATGGTCTGACTTCAGGCCCATGCAAATATGAATTTGCGAGAATCTTCATTGCGAACTACGATATGAGCGCAAGTGACGCGCCGTACAGTGTGGCAGACTATGCCGCAGGAAAGCTTCCGCCGCCTTCTATTTGCAACACTTCTGCAGAAAAACGCGCGCTTTTGGCTCTTGACGACTATTCAATTGAGGTCGGCTCGACCAAGTATATCCCCGACGTGTCGGGAGGAGCAAACGATTTCACAATCACAGGCGATTTTAAAGGCGACAAAGACATTTCAATTAAGCGGCTTGCCGCTTTGATATCACAATCAAACGCATCTTAACCTAAAAAAAGGAAAAAATTTATGGTGGAAATAACTCTAAAAAACGGTTCGAAGTTTCAAATTGCTGAAATGAATTTCAAGGGAAAGCTAATAGACTCCAATGGCGTAGAGCCGGGCGGGATAACGACTTTTCCTTTCACGGAATCGGACGTGAACAAATTAAACGCCCAGGTTCCCATTCAGATGATTTACAATGGCATGTTCGGCTCTGGGACAGAGTCCGAAAAC
>UMCV01026708.1_pt1 | contig 14534 bp, 7 predicted proteins | sample 1964311 | NCBI WGS metagenome assembly UMCV01 (sample SAMEA4835976, study PRJEB28245) | human gut metagenome | biome: gut microbiome; material: fecal sample | place: Denmark | collected 2008 | reverse complement strand
CGCGTCCATTCGGGAATGGTCTATTTTGCGACGACTTGGCTGGAGGAACTTTCAAACCAAGGTGAAATGCTGAAAACTGGCGAAGCGCGTCCGCCGAAGCTGAAGGATACCCTTCGTCACATAGGCGATTTCTACGAATTTTTCGCCGAAACGCACGCAGGTAAGAACTATTTCAAAGGCAGGCTCGGGCGGCAATTCCCCGTAAAGTTCAAGCCAAAGAACTATATTCACGACAACCAGCCCTACCACTACTGGGTTTATCTTCCGCAAAAATACGATAAAGAGCCGCTGCCGCTCGTATTCTTTTTGTGCGGCATAGGCGAATTCGGGACAAGTCTCGACGCCGTCCTTACAAACGACTTGCCCAAGCTTCTCGAAACGCGGAAAGGCTATCCGTTTGTCGTGATCTCGCCGCAGGACAACGACAGGGTTTCGCGTCCGCCCTATTTCAACGAAATCCTCGCCGACGCGAAACGCCGCTTCAAGATAGACGAAGACAGAATTATCGGGACTGGGCTGAGTTCGGGCGGCACCGGAATTTGGCGTTGGGCGTTGAACAACCCCGATGTCTTTGCGGGCATAGTTCCCGTGTGCGCCGTAATGCCGTTGGAGGAAATCAAACAATTAAAGGATATGCCCGTTTGGATATTCAACAACGAATACGACAAGGTTTGGATTCAGGAAATCGCCATCGCGAATATGAAGGATAATCCGAATTTCAAGTACACCATATTTGCGGGCGCAAAAGGGCACGACGCTTGGAGCAAGGCATATAGCGTGAAAGGCTTGGAAGAGTGGATGTCGAAGCTCGACAGAAAAAACAACGTCGACAACACTTCGAGCGTTCTTGCGCAATACAAAACCGAAAACAAGCTCACGCCCCCGCAGGTTAAGGTCGAAAAGGGACAAAACTACCTTATGCTCGCGTTCGACCCCACGGCGAAAAACGGCAAATACGCGGCCATTTTAAACGCCCATTCCTCGCGCTACGGCTCGCTCCACGATTCCTATTTATACGATGCTCTTAGCGCAATCTACCAATTCCAGCATTTCGAGATGAAGCAGCCGGCGACGCCGCGCCCCGTCCGTTTCATAAACGTAAAAAAGCCCGACGAATACACCTTTGCGATTCCGATAAAAAACTTCCAGAAAGTCGACATAAAGCCGCCGTTCGAAGTTAGGGATTTGCCGTCGTATAAATGTTACAGCGCGTATTTTGTCTCCGAAACCGAAGAACCGTCGGCGGCGTTCAACAGGCTGCGGCGTATGGCGACCGAAGCGGGGTATTCACTGACGGGACAGGACAGAATTGTCTATCTGCAAATGCTTTTCTCCGACCGTAACATTTACGAACTGCAAGTGGGAATCAGGTAATGGAGGGTATTTTCTATTTCGGCGACCAGTTGAGGTGGAATTTGGGATTCGAAACCCCGAATATCGCGGGCGCAATGGTTGCCGTAGCGATTGCGTTTCTTTTGCCGTTTACCTCTAAAATTCCCGACAAAAAACGGCGGCTATTTGCGTTTGCCGTTTTGCTCGCCGTAGAAATTTCGCTATGGTTTGTCTTGGCAAAAACATATTCGCGCGGTGCACTTGTCGCTGCGGGCATTTGTTTCGTATGTTGCACTGCGTTTATGCTTTTCCGAACCGAAAGCAAATGCAGGATTTTGGGAATTGCGTTGGCAAAGGCGGTTGCGGTATCGGCAATTTTGCTTTATACGGGTTTTGCGAACAGAATATCTCCCGAATATATCAACAACGACGGCTCGACTTCCGGAAGAATTGCGCTCTGGACGGGAGGGCTTAAAATGGTTGCACAAGCTCCCGTCTACGGCTGGGGAGTGGATAAGTCGGGTGAAGAATACATAAACTGGTATCAGGATTTTTCCGACGAACGCAAATATGCGGGAATGGTGAACAGCTACCTACATGTCGCGGTAGAACGCGGATTGCCCGCTTTGTTTGCCGCGCTTTCGATTCTTGCGTTTTTGTTTTTTGCCGACTTCCAATTGTGGCGAAAAAAGGGGGATTTGTTTGCGCTTGCTTTGGGACTGGCGTTGTTGTCGCTATGCGTTTCGAATATTTTCAGCACGCTGTGGATAGTTTCGTCAATCCGATATACGGGCATAACCATTGCCGCAGTTTCCGTGATTTATGCGATTTTTAAAGGACGGAAAATTTTGACTTTTGCGAAAATTGCAATACTTTCAATCGCCTCTGCTGCTTCGATTTGTCTGTGCCTGTATCTTGCGGGACTTGCCTTGCAACCGAAGTTTATTTCAAAACATTCGGACCACATAACACTTGCCCCTAATAAGCCGACCGACAAACGTATCGTCGTTATAGCAGACAAAGACACATTCGGAAAATACTTCGGCAAAACGCTTCGTAATGCCTATGTAAAGGCAAAACCCGAAACCGTTTTGGACGTATACTGCGAAATTCCTCAAAACGCGAAAGGATACGACAAATTCATCGTTATGGGAAAATTCGCCCAAACTTTCCTGCCGCCGACATCGGCGAAAATAGTCTATATAAATCCAATAGGCAATCCGCCGCCCCCAAGCAACCTAACCAACGCAACAATCTACCTCCCCCGCTTCGACATCTATAACCAAAACTCAAAATGGATAAACGCCGCAAAAAAGGCTAAAATAACGCATTCTTTCATCGAAACTTCCTCGAATCAAATTCCCGAAACGACAATTCAATCCGAATTTTCAAATCGGTAGCCCAGACCGATGCCCCCCTCGAAAACAAAATTCTTGCCAAAATAGGGAATAATTTTCCGCCAAATCAGGGAATTATTCCAAGTCAAATTGCGGATTTTGAGCACAAACAAGCCGACGATAACATATTCGGACGTTTCAATGGAGAGGTGTAAATTTAAAAATATTAAAAATTTCTTGTTGAAAAAAGTTTTTTTAAATACCATCTTCAAAAAGGTTTAACTTTGATAAGACGATGAACAATCCCATAGAAACAGGTGATTTCGAAAGTTGGCTTTGGCAAGCTTCCGCAAAAACATCATATCAAATAATGGAGCTTTTTCGCTACATCCTGCTTGATGTTGTTGGAATTGATAATTTAAAAATTCCGCAAATACAAGGAGCAGATGACATTAACAAGCCAGGATTTGACGCCATAATTGAAATTAAAGAAGATTATGATAAAGGATTTTTTCCGACAGGAAAATCAGTTTGGGAGTTTAGCGTAAGAAAAGATCTCAAGAAAAAAGCAAATGAAGATTACGAAAAACGGTCAAATGAAGCTGAAATCGACAAATCAGATATCACATATGTACAAGCAACTTTTTACAAATGGAATAAAGATGAAAAATCCCAATGGATGTCTGAACGCCAAGCAGATGGGATTTGGAAAAACGTATTGATTCTCGACCAAGACGATTTCAAATCATTAATAAATTTTTCACAAAATGCACAACTTTTGTTTTGTGAACAAATTAAAAAACCTATAAAAGGTTTATATTCTGTAAGCGAATATTGGAATATGAAGTATTCAAATATCGCAGGCATAAAAATCGATCCAACGCTACATTTAACATCAAGAAATAAATGCCTAGAAGAATTAAAAAATTTTCTTGCGAATGAAGGAAGAGGTAATTTTAAATTTGTGGACAATGATATTACCCAAAACGATGCGACAGCTTTCCTCCTAGCCTATTTTATTAAAAATCCCACAAATAAAATAATTTGGGTTGCAAACGACTACTCTAAATTAGAAGATTTAGGACGGAGGAATTTTAATGGATTGGTAGTTTATACGGGGAATATTGACTCGAGTAATACTTCACTAATAAGGAATTCGAATTTCAATGTAATCATTCCAAGATTTTCAACAGAAGAAACTCCTAACTCAATACATTTAAATAGAATTCATAAAAATGATTTTAAAGAAAAATTGTACTCGCTAGGTTATAACGAAGCCGAATCGCAAAGATTATTGACTATAAGTAATGGTTCAATTAGTTGCCTTTCATGTTTTCTAGAAAAGGATTTTGGAACACCCAAAATAAATTGTACAATCCCCCAAGAAGACATCCTGCCAATTTTTCTTGCAGGAAGATTCGATGGAAATAACGAAAATGACGCTCAATTTATCGAGAATATATCTGAAAAGAAATACAAGGAAATCGAGAGAATTGCGATTGATGCAGAACAACAAGAAGCCCCTTTTGTCCGAGGTGCTGGGAGGAAAATAATATCAACCAATAAAGTTGAAGCTCTTTTCTACTTGGCACCATATATCACTAGTAATTCATTGGAACTCTTTTTTGATAGTTTTCCAAATGTATATTTAGATTGGGACCCCAAATGGGAGCTTAACGCAGATAAAAGATATCTTGCGCCCATCTATGGGAAAACGACAAAGTTTTCAAATGATATAAAACGAGGCATTGCAGAAACCTTGGTTTTTGTTACGACATTTCATGATAGGTTAAAAGAAGGCAAACAAGTTTCCGCAATAATAAAACATAAAATACATAATATTTTTAAGCACCTTGATTCATGGAAAAAATGGGCTAGCATTGACGATTATTTGCCTCTTTTATCCGAAGCCGCAAGCGATGAATTTCTGGACTCAATAGAAATGTTTACGCAAAAAACGCCAGAAATTTTTAAACAGTTATTAGCCGATGAAGAAAGTACTTGTTTCTCTGATGAATGTAAGTTTTGTGGCTTACTTTGGGCATTAGAAGCTCTAAGTCATCATAAAAATTATTTTTTGAGAGTTGTAGAAATTCTTTTCAAACTAGCCTTACTGGATGGAAGGAAAAAACGGGAGAATCGCCCAATAAATTCATTGAAAAGAATGTTTGTTTTTTGGAATCCTCAAACACCGTTTAATCCTAAACAGAGAATAGAAATTTTAAAATCGATGCAAAATCGCTATGGAGAAATGGCAAATTTTTTAATAAAAAATGCCATAATCCTTAGAATTTCAACTGAAAACAAATTACCATATATTGCAGAATTTGATTCAATATACAGAGACTCAAATGAAGAAAGAGCTCTTTATTATAACGAACTTGCAAAGTTACTATTTGAATCTTTTATCGCGAATCCAAATCAATTTATAATTTATTACAAAGATCTGGGCGCACATCGTGCATTACAATTCGATTTGTTAAAAATATTTGACAGTATGGATAAAAGCAAATTGGAAGAAAAATATAAGCATGATATATGGTCATTACTTAGAGAAACGTTGTTTTGTTTCCAACAATTTGAAGACTCTCCTAATTGGAGGATATCCAAAGAGGAGGAGGAGCTACTTGAAAAGTTATACAATGAACTAACCCCATCCGATGAAATATCATCCATATCATGGATGTTTGATTTTTCACCGCATATATTAAACGCGCCAAAACAAAATGATTTTTCACTTCGAGATAAATATTATGAAGAAAATCGCCAAACTGCGCTAAATAAGTTTTTTGTAAATAAGAACAAACAAAAACTTGACCTTCTAATAAAATCAGTCCCTTCAATTCAAGTTCTTGCCAATTCCATTGCACAGTCTCAGCATTATAGTGAAATAGAGAGTAGAATCATAGATCTATTGGAGATGGAAGATCAAACTTTAAATGATTTTGCAAAAAGATTTGTTTATATATCGTATTGCTTAAATCGGGATTTCTATAAAGAATATATATGGGATAAAAATCTTTCCGATAAGACAAAGTTAAAAATATTGTCTTCAATCGAGTTCAACAATGAAGCAAAGTATATTCTTTCAAAATCATCTAAGTGGATACAGGATAATTATTGGAAAGAAATTCAGGATTTTACATTTTCTATAAATTCTGAATTCAAGGAAGAAATAGTATTGGGATTACTAAGTGTTGGCAGAATAAGTGAGGCGATATTTATATCTTACATATCTCCAGAAACCTTGTCGTTAGACATATACATCAAGGTTCTAAAAGCTCCTGCCCAGAAAAATTATAAAGACATAACAACGCGAAATTGCCATCAGGTTGTAAGCATATTGGGAAAAATATACAAGCACTCTCAAATTAACACTGTAAACATAAACGATATCGTAAATATAGAAATCTCATATTTGCCTTTATTCAAAGAGGCATATAATGGCATCAAACCTATATTCTTGTATAAAAATATTCAAACCAACCCCTCAACTTATCTTGACTTGATAAAAGCTGCATACAAGGATGATAATATGAATTCAGGAGATAAAAATGAAGCTCTTATAGATATGGCATCAAATATATTATATGATATAGATTTTATTCCAGGGTATTCATATAAAACTCGAACATTTGATTCAATAGAATTTAGTAAATGGGTAAAATTGTTACTTACATTGGCGAAAGATCAAAAATACTTGAAAGGAACAATCTGTGCAGTCTCCCGAATATTAGCAAAAACACCTATAGATGAAGATGGGATTTGGCCGCACAAAGCATTAAGAGATATTATTGAACTTGAAAAAAATCCCGAACTAGAAGAACAAACCGCAATAGAAAGAATGAACCAACGAGGCTGCACAGTAAGAGGAATTAACGAAGGGGGGAAAAAGGAAAGAGAGATTGCAAGTAAAATCCATTCAAATATTCAAACAATATCAAATATATATCCTAGAACTGCACGCATGCTAACTATAATAGAACGCGATTACGAGAATTATGCAGACAGACTCGATCTCGACGTAAAAGAGCGTGAAATAGAATGATTTTTTACATTCATCATATTCCAAGAATTTATAAATGTAGAAAAGTATATCGTTAGACTTCTATTGCCTGCAGTCGCTAATCACACAAAGGCGAAAGATGAAAAATATAATTTTTGTAGATACTCGACAATAATTCACTGTATTGCATTTGAGTAAAAAACGACTTCAAAAAAACACAATTAATTGATTTCCCAATGCAACACTTCTATCGATTATACATGGGAATGTACAAAGATAAAGTAGTTGAAAATTCTACGAAAGAAAATGTGTACCTCATTTTCGTTACGAATCTACCGTTAACAAGAATGGATAATTTCGAACTGCTAACCGTTAGTCCATTACAAATTGCCCGAATTCCTGCGAAAGAATCCGAAGGATTAACACGTTATATATTCAATCTCTCTAATTGATGAAGATGACGCATTCACGCCGAGGAAAGAAATTTCATACGGAAAAGATTTCTCAAATGAACGCCGAACAAATTCAGTTATGCTTACATTACAGGAAAAACCGGAGGATTTTCACCGAAATTATAACATAGCAATGTAATATCTCATTTGGAGGTATTATGCCTTCAAATCAAAGTAATCCATTGGAACTTCAAATTGATGAGTACAAAACGCCAAACTAGGAAATAATTTTCCGCCAAATCAGGGAATTATTTCAAGCCAAATTGCGGAATTTGCTTGAAAATGATCAAGAGATTAGCTTAATATGACGAAAACAAATTAACTAAAATGGCTTATTTACAACGTATTTGCGACAAATTGCTAGCTTCCGAATTAAAAGCATCCGGTGCCATCTTGATAGAGGGGGCAAAATGGTGTGGAAAGACTAGTACAGCTCAACAGGCGGCAAGAAGCTCGCTTTATATGCAAGATCCAGATAAAACATCATCGTATCTTGCGGCTGCCGATACAAAGCCATCACTTTTATTAAACGGAGAAACGCCAAAACTGATCGACGAATGGCAAATGGCTCCTGTTTTGTGGGATGCAGTGCGTTTTGAGGTCGATAAAAGAAATAAACCAGGGCAATTCATTCTAACAGGATCTGCAGTCCCGAGCGACAATCTTGTCGCACATACGGGGACTGGAAGAATATCCAGACTTTTAATGAGACCGATGAGCCTTTGGGAATCGGGAGACTCAAATGGCTCAATTTCCCTAAAAGAATTATTTGATAAAAATACAGATATTTCCGCAACCAGCGATCTATCGATTGAAAAAATCGCCTTTCTAATATGCCGTGGAGGTTGGCCTGCATCAGTTTCACAGGAAAATGAAAGCGCGTTGAAGATGGCGACAAACTATGTCGAATCTGTAATAAATATGGATGTCCAACGGGTTGACGGCGTAGAAAAAAATCCCGAACGAGTCAGAATGTTGTTGCGTTCCCTAGCAAGAAATATCTCTACAATGGCCTCGGGACAAACCATAATGGCAGATATGGAATCCAACGATATCGGAATTTCTGAAAAAACATTGTCGTCATATTTAAATGCGTTAAGGCGAATTTTTGTTATAGAAGATACGCCTGCATGGATGCCGTCATTGCGTTCGAAGACGGCAATCAGAACATCGCCAAAACGAAACTTCGTGGATCCCTCTATCGCAACCGCCGTAATGAGAACAAATCCGTCTGGACTGTTGAATGACTTCGAAACTTTCGGATTTATGTTTGAATCTCTTTGTACAAGAGACATGCGTATTTATGCCCAAGCAAACGACGGCGCAGTCTTCCACTACAAAGACAAAAATGATCTGGAATCTGATATGATAATAAGTCTACGAGACGGACGGTGGGCTCCGATTGAAGTCAAACTCGGCAATAAACAAATTGATGAGGCTGCGAAAAACCTTCTTTCCCTGCAATCGAAAATTAATACCGAAAAAATGGGGAAACCGTCATTTCTTATGGTTGTTACGGGAGGAGAATTCGCCTATACGCGCGATGATGGAGTACTAGTAGTCCCGATTGGATGTCTAAAGGCGTAACTACATAATATCGAAATCTGCCTATACTATGTTTAAACTTGCACTATGTTATAGAGTTTGGCAAGTTTTCGTTTGTGAGTTTGGCGATCGGAAGATTCCTGTGTTATTATACATCCGACGATTGAAAAGTCTAAATATTTAATATTGCATATTGGGAATTTTTTTTAATAATATTTGATGTGATGAAGTGGGTGCCTTGATATGACTCAAGGCATGAAGTCAAAAAACAAGTAAGGTATATTATGATAAATTTTGCGCAAGAAATTTCAAAACAAGATTCCAATTCGGAGATTGATCCGATCCAGCTTTACAAGCAATTAGATAGGGATACAACAACTGGAGACTTGAGACAAATTCAAGAAAATATTTTAAAAGAATGGTTTTCGACAAGACGCAACGACAAAGATCTTATTATAAAATTACATACGGGACAAGGGAAAACTTTGATAGGGCTCCTAATACTGTTGTCTAATTTAAAGGAATTTAGAAAACCCGTTTTATATTTATGCCCAAATAAATATTTGGTTTCACAAGTATGTAAAGAAGCTGAAAAATTCGGAATACCTTATTGTGGTTTTGGTTCTGAACAGTCGTCATTCCCAACTGAATTCTCAAACGGAGAAAAAATTTTGATTACAACCGTCCAAAAATTATTTAATGGTAAATCTATTTTTGGTACAAAAGGAAATTTTTTCGAAGTCGGATCTATGGTAATTGATGATTCGCATGCCTGCATTGATGCAATAAAAAGTGCATTCATTGTCACAATAGACAGAGATAATGCACTATATGAATCAATTAAAAATTTATTTGCATTAGATTTAAAAGCACAAGGAGAAGGTAGCTTTTTAGATCTAGACAACAAAAACAATGACTTATACATCCCCATCCCGTACTGGGCTTGGATAGAAAAACACTCGGATCTTTTAAGTATTTTACAACCAAATGTCGAAAATATTTCTTCCCTAAAATTTGCATGGCCAATAATTCGCGATTGCATACAGAAATGCGAAGCTTTTATATCTCCTCGCAAAATAGAAATTTCTCCAAAATTTAATCCTATTGTAAATTTTAAATCTTACACGTCGTGCGAACATCGAATCTTGATGTCTGCAACAACTCAAAATGACAGTTTCTTTATAAAAAATTTAAATTTTGCGTTGGATGCAATAAAAAATCCGTTATCTGATTCTTCAAAAAAGTATTCTGGAGAAAAGATGGTCTTGATCCCAAATTTAATATCAGACTGCCTATCGAGAGATATTATTGTCAACAAAATTGCTTCACAAAAATCTTCAGCAAAAATAGTTTCTCTTGTGCCATCGCTAAAGCGAGCAGATTTCTATGATAAAATTGGAGCCACAGTACTTCGAAATGATAATGACATCAATATCGCGATCGAAGAATTATCCAAGAAGGATCCAACAACTTGTAAAGTATTTGTAAACAGATACGATGGCATTGACTTACCTGATGCTATGTGCCGCATTCTAATTTTGGATTCTCTTCCGTATTACGCAAACTTGTCCGAACGCTATGAAGAAGAATCGCGAACCGATAGCGTTATGTTAAATACAAAAATCGCCCAAAAAATCGAACAAGGATTGGGAAGAAGTATTCGCGGAGAAAAGGACTACAGTGTTATATTAATAATTGGATCTGATCTTGTCGAATTCATACGTAAATCAAAAAATAAAGCGTTATTTTCGCCACAGACAATTGCACAAATTGAAATTGGGTTTGATATTGCACGGATGGCTAAAAATGAAAACATAAAATCGTCGGACGATATTAATGATGTGATAGATGCTCAATTTAAAGAACTTGTTTCACTTATATCTCAATCAATAAAGCGCGATAATGGGTGGAAATTATATTATGCAAAAAGAATGGATGAACTAATATCCAAGTGGGGCAATGAAAATTCTACTATTTACACTCTCTTGCAGGCAGAAAAAGAAGCAGAAGATGCATTCTTAAACGAAGAATATTCAAAATCCGCCCAAATAATCTCAAAAATTGTAGATAATACAGACGGCATAGAGAAAGCATGGTACTTGCAATTACTAGCATATTATACATTTTTTGATAGCAAGGAAAACTCAAATAAAATTCAATTGGCTGCATATAAAGCAAACCGTGATTTGCTAATGCCGACTATTGGAGTTGAATATAATAAGATTGTCATCAACGAAAAAAGAACATCTAAAATACGAAAGATTCTCGAAAATAAAAATTCGGATTTCTATCTTCATTTGGATACATTATTGTCTAATTTATCATTTCGCATTCCCGCAAAAACATTTGAGCAAACGCTAAAAGAAATAGGAAATTTACTGGGATTTGAAAGCCAAAGACCAGATAATGAAAATAAAGTTGGCCCCGATAATCTTTGGGCAATTTCAGCTGAAAGATATATCATATTCGAGTGTAAATCCGAGGTTGCACTAGATAGAAGCGGATTAAGCAAATCCGAGGTTGGGCAAATGCTACAACACATTAAATGGTTTAAGAGCATGTACGGAAATGTACGTTGCTCAAATATAGTCATATTTCCTAAAAACAAATTAGAAAAAAACGCTTTTGTTGAAGATGATGAAATAAGAGTTATGACAGAAAGTGAATTGGCAAAATTAAGGGATAATATAAAAAATTTCTTTAAGGAATTTAAAAATTACAGCGCCACAGAACTGACGGACGATAAGATAACAGCATGTTTAAAATTACATAATTTAAATTTCGAAAATTTTACAAGCGATTACTCTTCAAAATTAATAAAAATAGGAAGATAAGAATGATTTGCATTTATTATCCCTAACTGTCTATTTTTTTCATTCGAGTTTTATATACAAAGAAAAGAGTGTTGGAATTTGTATTTAAAATACCACCCCACTTTGAATTTCTGCGCGGCGGAGGCCTTTTAAGGCAATTCTACTGCGCTTTTTTTGTGCCGCAAGTTGCGGAATCATCTTGCATTGGCCTTAATAAGCGTTTTTTGGACATATTTTTCGGGTAAGCGCCAAATCGGAAGCAAAATCTTCAATTCTTTCCTACACTCATTTTTGATTTCTCAATTTATGATGCAAGGCCTTTTTATCGGGCTTCATATGTTTCTTGTGCGGTTTTTGATTAGAAAAAATTTATTTTTTTCTTTACACGCAATCGATATATAAATAATACGCGCTGACTAAAGTTATGAAAATTACGCCATCGATATTCGCAACATTTTTAATATTAGCGGCAAGCACTTGCGCACATGCCCATAACGGCGCTGAAAGCAAAAACTTTATGGAAAAACTCGAACTCACAAACGAATGGGATAAAGTATTCCCGCAGAGTGACAAGGTCGCGCACCGCAAGGTGACGTTTAACAACCGCTACGGAATAACGCTCGCAGCGGATATGTATATTCCTAAAAACTACGAAGGCAAGCTTCCCGCAATCGCGGTTGCAGGCCCATTTGGAGCCGTTAAGGAACAGTCCTCTGGCCTATATGCCCAGACAATGGCTGAAAGGGGATTTCTCACTGTAGCCTTCGACCCCTCCTATACGGGAGAAAGCGGCGGCCACCCCCGCTATGTGGCGTCTCCAGATATAAATACGGAAGACTTTTGCGCCGCCGTAGATTTTCTATCGAACCTGCCAGAGGTCGATCCCGACAGAATCGGAATAATAGGGATATGCGGATGGGGCGGAATGGCTCTAAACGCCGCCGCAATCGACACGAGAATCAAGGCTACCGTGACGTCGACCATGTACGATATGAGCCGCGTGAGCGCCAACGGCTACTTTGATTCAATGGACGAAAACGCCCGCTACAAGCTGAAGCAAGAGCTGAATGCCCAGCGCACGAAAGACTTTAAAAACCAAAGCTACGAGCTCGCCGGCGGCCTTCCCGACGTTCTTCCGGCGAACGCCCCGCAATTTGTCAAAGACTATTACGGATACTATAAGACAAAGCGCGGATACCACAAGCGCTCGCTTAATTCAAACGGGGGCTGGAACAAGACGTCGGCGCTGTCGTTTATAAATATGCCGATTCTCTCATATAGCGGGGAAATAAGAAACGCGGTTCTTATGATACACGGGGAAAAGGCGCACTCGTGCTATTTTAGCAAGGATGCTTTTAAGAAGCTCAAAGGCGATAATAAGCAGCTGCTTATAATTCCCGGCGCCAACCATGTCGATTTGTACGACACCCCCGCCATTCCATTTGATAAAATAGAAATTTTCTTTAAGGAAAACCTCAAATAGCAATATAGGCAATATGAAGAGCGAACTTGAAAAAATGCTGTCCGGCGAGGAATACGACAGCCGCGATCCCGTTCTCTTCCAAATGCGCAAACACACGCGCGAAGCGATAAAGGAATACAACGAAAACCCAACGCCCGAAAACCAGGAAAAGGTCTTCGGATACAGGCCGGAAAATCTCGCACTCGTGCCTCCTTTCCAATGCGAGTACGGACAAAACATAAAATTTGGCAAAAACGTATTCGTAAATTTTAATTTTAGCGCCCTGTCGTCTGCCGAAATCGAAATAGGCGACAACTGCTACATCGGTCCGAATGTCGGTCTTTACACGGCAATGCACCCGATTGACCCTGAAAGAAGGATTAAGGGAATAAATTTTGCAAAGCCCGTTAAAATCGGCAAAAACTGCTGGCTTGGGGCAAGCGTTATAGTGCTTCCGGGCGTTGAAATCGGCGAGGGGTGCACAATTGGCGCGGGCAGCGTCGTCACAAAAAACATTCCGCCCTACTCAATCGCCGCCGGGAACCCCGCAAAAATCATAAGGAAGATAGGAGAATAGCAATGCTCTACAAAACGCACTACAAAGAAGGAAAAAAAGTTTTCTTTAAAAAGTTCGATTTGAAAATAGCTGGGCTCTTATTTCTGCCGGACAATTTTGACGAAAGCAAAAAATATCCTGCGATTGTAGTGACGCACCCGGGAGGAGGAGTAAAAGAACAGTGCTCGTCTTTGTACGCATGGAATCTCGCGCGGAACGGATACGTAGCGCTTGCATTCGACGCGAGCCACCAAGGCGAGAGCGAAGGAATGCCGAGGTGCTTGGAGGATCCGACTTCGCGCGTGGAAGACATACGAAGCGCCGTCGACTATCTCACATCGCTAAAATATGTGGACGTCGAAAGGATAGGCGCAATGGGCATTTGCGCCGGGGGCGGCTACACAATAAACGCAATCCAGACTGAATTTAGGATTAAGGCGGCAGCCGGCATAAGCACTTGGGACGTAGGAGACAGCGCAAAGAACGGCTTTCCGAGCGTCGATATTCCCGACTTTATGCATAAGCTGCTGAAAGAGGTTGCGGACGCGAGGACGTCCGAAGCAAGAGGCGGAAAGGCTGCATACTGGCATTATGTGCCCGAGAGCGAAGCCGACATTGACGAAAACACTTCGACAATTCAAAAGGAAGCGTACGAGTATTACAGGACAGACCGCTGTTTCTATCCAACCTCCGTAAATAAATATTTGGTCTCTAGCAACGACAAGCTCGCAGCCTGGGACGCCTTTGCGCACATAGACACTGTTTCCCCGAGGCCGCTTCTTTTTATTGTTGGCAGCAAAGCCGATACTTTATATTTTACGAAAGACGCATTCTCGAGAGCAAAAGAGCCAAAGGAGATTTTTACAATAGACGGCGCAACCCACGTTGACTTATACGACAAGCCCCAATATGTCGGGCAAGTCGTATCAAAGCTCGTGGAGTTTTTCGGCAAATATTTGCGCTAAGAAAATAGATTTATCGGCCGGCGATAAGGTAGGCGCGGCAACAGTGCGCCCGGCAATGCGCGTTAT
>UMCV01011046.1_pt1 | contig 14535 bp, 12 predicted proteins | sample 1964311 | NCBI WGS metagenome assembly UMCV01 (sample SAMEA4835976, study PRJEB28245) | human gut metagenome | biome: gut microbiome; material: fecal sample | place: Denmark | collected 2008 | reverse complement strand
GCTTCTGCCCTTTCAGGGCGTGTGGAGCAAAACTTGCGAAAGCTCAATTAAAAATAATACGTGCAGCCGATGGTGGCAGCGCGGTTGCCGAAGTGCTGGCTCGCCATATCGTGGAAGCGGCCTTCGAGCGTCCAGTGCTTGCCCAGATTCTTGTATACCCCTACCTCGGCATAGAGATTAGCCGGGGTGTAGGCATCGCTGCGGCGGCGGGTACACCAGATGAGGTTGCTCGTAAAGCGCCAGCCATCGGCCATTGTGAGCTGCGGTGCCAACTTGAATACGGCAAAATGATTATACTCCGCATTGCGCTGCTGAGCCTCCTCTGAAGGGGTTTCGCTGCGCTGCCAGAAGTAGTTGACTCCGGCTGTGAGGCGAAGGATGCCCTTGTGCCAGAAGGCGGTGGAGCCGATGCCGAGCGTATTGTCGTGAGTGGCACTGAACAGGTGCTGGTGGATGTTCTTCACCGAGGTGCTGAGCACGAAGGCAGGGCGGCTGTAGGTATGCTTGAGCTCTACCACATTCGCCATGCTGTTGACGATATCGGCGGTATAAACCGGCTGCCAGGCGCCCTCCATATCGCCCGCGGTAACGAAATCGCCAAACTCGGGATTGAAGATGCGGCGGCAGTAGGTGGCCTGCAGGGTATGACCCGGCGTGAAGCTGTAATAGGCGCTCGCCGAGTAGATATGGTTGCGCGTGGTATGCTTCCAGTGCTCTTCCGGCGCAATCTGCTTAGGACGGAAGTTGATGATGCGGAAGCGGTCGCCTGCCATGAATCCCCACTTGCCGATGTTGTAATCCAGCTGGGCGTAGAAATCCTGGTAGTTGGAATGGTTGGTGTAACCGGCGATGCAGTTCTTCTCGATAGAGAGACCGCCCTCGAAACCTGCCGTAATCCAGAGATTGGAGGTGATGACCGGAGTGGCGTATTCTATCACCATGAAGGGGTAGGTAGAGTGGTTCTGGTAAGGCGCAGTCTGGGTTTCTTCCTGCGTGCGGCCGTTGTCGCTGATATGCTCGGCACCGAGGGTAAAGAGGATGCTGGAGCCGTTGTCGGCGAGCGTGCGGGTATAGTCGGCCTGCAGATGATAGGCGCGCACGTAATCGGCCGGGGTGTGGGTGAAATGGTTGCGGGTATAGGTCTGCATCGCATCTATTTCGAGCACATCCTTCGCGGTAGGTGTCCAGAGCAGATTGAGTTTGGCGCCCTCGTGGGAGTAGTGGTTCACGGTGGCTCCTGAGATGCCCTGGTAGGCGTCCTTATCGCTGCTGGAGGTGCGCTGGAAGTTGCCTTCTACATGACTGAGCACGCGGAGTTTATCCTGCTGGCTGATGACGCTGACGATGCCTTTTGCGCCGCCGTAGGTATCACCGAAGAGTCCCCATCTGCCGGTGGTTCCGTTCTCCTTCTTCTTGCGCAGTGTGATGTCGATGACTTTCTTCAGACTGCTGCATCCCTTCATCACTTCGGCGTTCTGGCACACCTTGATGGTTTCAATCTCCCGAGCCTTGAAATGGTGGAGGAAGGTGGCGTAATCGAGTCCGTATTCCTGGTTGTCGATACGGATGACGAACTTGCCATAGAGGTTGGCGAATGGATCTCCGCCGATGATGTTGTTGCCGTCGAGCGAGATGACTTCCGGGCACATCATGAGCACATCGAGGAGTGATTCTTCGCCTGTGAGTTCCATTTCTGGAATATGCATGATGTATCTGTCGCCGATATGTTCTATCGGGGCGGCCTGTGTCTGGTAAGTAGTGCTGGCCATCGCGAGTGCGATGATGAGCAGGCTTTTCTTCGTACTGTTGTTTATCTTCATTTTTTTCTAATTTATTTTATTGGTAAAAAGGATTTCTTCGTGCCAAATCTATTTGCAAAGATAAGGCAAAAATCGGGGAATAACGAAAAAATGGAGATTTTTTTTATCGTTCAATGCGTAAAAAAGGTATCATTGCGTAAAAAAGTGGAGAACGGGACGAAAAAAGAGAGCGTAAAACTTGCGTGGCATTAAAAAAAACATTATCTTTGCAAAAGAAGAAATTTCTAAGAACTATACATATATAATAACCCTTAAAAAAGATAAGAACTTATGAAGCGACTATTACACATTCAATTTCTATTGGTATTGTTGCTGGCGCTGGGATACTCTCCTTTGCAAGCCAAGCGAATCACACAGTGGCAGGCTCAGCAACAGGCCTACAGCTTCTGGGGAAAACAGATGCCGCAGAAGGCGAAGGCGAAAAGCCGCACGGCTACTACTGCATCGCCATCGGATGCTTACTATGTATTTAACAACGATGCAGGCGGATTCGTCATTATCGCTGGTGATGATGCCGTAACGCCAGTATTGGGCTATACCTCAACGGGATCATTTGATGCCGAGAATCTGCCTGACGGACTGAAGGACCTGCTGAAGAGCTATGAACGGCAGATTGCGGCGCTGGGCGACAATTATGTAGCGAACCAGACTGCCACGAGAGCCGCTTTTACAGGCGAAAAACTGCTCAAAACCGCAGAATGGAACCAGATGGCTCCTTTCAACAAGTATACGCCAAACAACTATGTAACAGGCTGTGTGGCAACGGCTGGTGCCATCGTAATGAAGCACCACGGCTATCCTGCCAAGGGTACCGGAAGCCATTCCTATACCTTGAACGGCAAGACCCTTACTGCCAATTTCGGGCACGATTATGATTGGGCAAGCATGCCTGCTAAATATGACGGCACCAACGATGCTGACTTCGACGGCGTAGCAAGACTGATGTCAGACCTCGGTGTGGCTGTGGAGATGCAGTATGCTAAGAGTGGAAGCGGTGCGTATATCGGTGATATGATATCTGCCCTGCAGACGTATTTCGGCTACAGCAAGCTTACGTATCTGGCGTCAATAGATGATATGGAGGCTGAGGCATGGAACGCGAAACTGCGTGGCGAGATTGATGCCAACCGTCCGATTCTCTATTCCGCTTCCGATGCTTCGGCTGGCGGCCATTCCTTCATCATCGACGGATACAAGGACGAAAGTTTCAGCGTAAACTGGGGCTGGGGCGGCTATTGTAATGGCTTCTACCAGATAGGAGCCCTGAATCCGGAAAGCGCAGGAAAGCCAACGGGCGATAAGTATAACCTGGGACAGACGGCGGTAATCGGTTTGCAGCCATCTGATGGAACGGAGAAAGTTTCAGGTTTGGGATTCTTGAAGTACGATGGTCTGATGCAGGTACTGAATATGAATATTACCGATGTGAAGAAGGGACAGAAGTTTAATGTTTATTCTTTGCCTATCGCAAATAATGGAGATCATGCGTTTACCGGAGAGGTTGTAGTAGCTCTGATGAATGCTAAGGGAGAGATTCGGGAAATCGTATGTACTGATACCTTTAATGAATTTAAGGTAGGTTCTTATTACCCTAGCTATACTTTCTATTCAAAGAGTACAGTTGATGCTGAACCTGGTGATTATTTGGCTATTATGGCTAAAGAAAAAGGCTCTTCGGAATATATAGAGCTGTATGATCAGAACTTCGAAAGATTACGTCTGCCGGCAACCGGATATGTGCCTCGTACATTTGAGGTAAGAACGAAAATGGGCGAGGGGGCTACATTCCAGCAAGCAGAAACGAGGTATAATCCTTCCTACAATTTCTATAATGGCAAGCCGGTTATCGGTGCCTGGTACTATTATTATCTGACGTTAGATGAAGGCATCTCAAAGTATTTCGTAGAATTGAACGGAAAGCTGATGGATGATGTTAAACTGGGTACTGTCAAACCGAATTCTTTCATAGGTATTGAACCGGTTTATGAGCTCGTGGTGAGCACTTATCGCAACTATCAGGAGAAGGAGTTGGTAATCAACCTGGAGAAGGCTGGACAGCTGAAGGAAAAACTTGCCAAAGAAAACCCTGACTATTTTGTTTACAGAAATATCAAGGTGAACGGCGAGATTGACAAGCGCGACTTTGATGAGCTGGCAAGTCATTATTTCAAGAGCATCGACTTGAGCGGTGCCAAGGTGGTGGCTTATGAAGGCTACAAGGCTGATATGGTTCCTAAGTATGCATTTGAAGGCAATGAATATCTGGAGCATTTCAAGATGCCTGCCGGTGTCAAAGAGTTGGGCTTCAATGCTTTTAGAGCAACCAATCTGAAGGAGATTGATTTGCCGGAGACGATAGAGGAGTTCGGCCGCAACACATTCAATGCCTGCTTCTATTTGAAGGATGTATATATGCGTCATAAGGAGGCTCCTTACTGGATAAGCTGGTGTGTATTTGCCAACAAGAGCAGTAAGTTGTATCGCACGCTGCATCTCTATCCGGGCAGCAAGGCGAAGTATGATGCTCATCAGTATACCAAGAACTGGATTAAATACTTTGATAATGTGGTAGAGGATCTGGAGCCTACCGGCATCCATTCAGTAACATTGGATAAGGAGACTGGCAATAAGGCGATTTATGACCTGAACGGCCGCAGAATACAAAATGTTCCATCTAGGGGTATCTATATCCAGAATGGAAAGAAAATCAGCGTTAAGTAATGTTGAGTGTTGAATGTTGATTATTACAATTAAAAGATAAGAATCCCCTGGTGCTCTCTGTAGTATCAGGGGATTTTTTTGCAGTAAGATACGCAAATACGCCAGGCGTTTCACCCTTCCTGCATTACGAAAACAGCAGCGTAATCAGCGGGATGGTGATGATGCTGCCAACCGTGGTGATGAACGTCATCTCGGTGATGAGCGAAGGATTGCGGCCATATTTCAGACAGAACATCGTGCCGAAACTCGCTACGGGCATCGCAATGACAACCGTATTGATGTCGTTGACCTGATCGCTTACACCACATACCTTGAACAGGAAATAAATGCTCAGAGGTACTACTACAAGACGCAAGAACGAGGAGAGGTATACCTTCGGACTGCCGATAATCTCCTTCACCGGCAACTTAGCCATCGAGGAACCGATAATCATCAGGGCTGCCGGAACCGTTATGTTGCCCACCATCGTTACCGGACGCGCAATGATATCAGGCGTATGTACCCCGAAAGCTACCAGAAGGGCGGCAACAAAGGCACCCAGAAGAGCCGGAGAAAACAGTACCCTAGGATTGAACTGCTTGACGCTGTACTCGCCCTTGATGAGCATGACACCTGCCGTAAAAATAAAAAAGGTGTTCGGCATGTTGAGCAAGGCGGCATAAAAAATGGCCTTCGGACCGAATATGCTTGAAACAATAGGGTAGCCGATGAAACCTACGTTGGCAAACATCAGCGCAAAACCTATCATGCCCTGGTCATCATGATTGCGCGTGATGAGACGCGGCACCCAGAAACCGAATACCAGCAAAAGGATGTAGGTAAGGAAACCTACGCCCAGGAGGGGAAGGATGAGCGTGCGGTCGGGCAGCTCATCGCCCATTACTGACGAGAGCACCAGCAGGGGACAGGTGATATCTACCACCATGCTGGATAACTTCTTGTCAAACTTGTCGCCCATATATCCCAACTTGCAGGCGACGTAACCTAAAATCACGATGATGAAAAGTATCACCATCACTTCCAAATTCTCCATTTATCCTGAAAAACTATACCTTATATATATATGTATGCCGGAATCCCGATATTCTCTCGGAATTTCCGGCAAAAATGGGTTAATCGATAAATCGCCTGGTAATATCTCCGTAGTTCTCGATGCGGCGGTCGCGGAGGAATGGCCACCAGCGGCGCACATTCTCGCTGTGCTTCAGGTCGATATCTACCACCAGGCTCTCTTCTTCCTGATCGCTGGCGCGGTAGTAGAGCTCGCCCTGAGGACCGGCTACGAAACTGCTGCCCCAGAACTGGATGCCCTCGGTCTGACCGCTAGGATCAGGCTCGAAACCTACGCGGTTTACGGCGATGACCGGCAATCCGTTGGCTACGGCATGGCCTCGCATCACGGTAGTCCACGCCTCGCGCTGGCGCTGCTGCTCCTCCTCGGTATCATAGGTGGCATAGCCGATGGCGGTAGGATAGATGAGCATTTCGGCTCCCTGCAGCGCCATCAGACGGGCTGCTTCGGGATACCACTGGTCCCAGCAAACCAGCACGCCGAGCTTGCCTACGGAAGTCTGGATAGGGTGAAAACCGAGGTCGCCCGGAGTGAAATAGAACTTCTCGTAGTAGGCAGGATCGTCGGGGATGTGCATCTTGCGGTATTTTCCGGCTATGCTTCCATCCTTCTCCATCACTACTGCCGTATTGTGGTAGAGTCCCGGAGCGCGGTGCTCGAAGAGGGAGGTGACGATGACGACGCCGAGATCCTTGGCAAGCTTGCCGTAGAAATCGGTCGAAGGGCCCGGAATAGGCTCTGCCAGGTCGAAGAGGTCAACATCCTCTACCTGACAGAAATAGAGGGAGTTATGAAGCTCCTGAAGCACGATGAGCTCTGCGCCGCGATGGGCGAGGTCGATGATGCCTTCTGCCAGGCGCTGCTTGTTGTTGGCGATATCTGCCGTATTATGAAGTTGTAATAAACCGACTTTCATTTTTTGCTTTTAATGTTAAATGTTGAATGTTAAATGTGGAATGTTGAGTCTCTGAGGGCTCCCTCGGGCAACTGCATGGTGATGCAGTGGATGCTGCCATGCTGGCGGATGATGGTCTGCGAATCTACGCCGATGATTTCGCGGTCGGGGAAGGCGAGCTGAATCTGCTTGCGTGCCTCCTCGTCCTTTTCCGGCTGATTGTAGGTGGGATAAATCACCGCCTTGTTCAGTATCAGGAAGTTGGCATAGGTGGCTGGCAGGCGGTCGCCCTCGCTCTCAGGGTTGGTGGTGAGGCAGTCGCCCTCATCATAGATAGGGTCGGGCATCGGCAGCTTGAGCAAGCGGTAAGGGTATCCCTCCCAGGTGAAGAGGCCCTTGAGCTGCTTCTCCAGCGCCTGGAAGTCTTCATACTGCTCATCTTCCGGATTATCGCAGCCTACATATAATAAGGTGTCGTGTGGAGCCACTCTCACGATGGTGTCGATGTGGCCGTCGGTATCATCGCCTATCAGATTGCCGTGATCCAGCCAGACGACTCTCTTGAGCTGGAAGAAAGTCTGCAGCAGATGGTCGATGCTGTCGTGGTCGAGCGGCTGGTTGCGGTGAGGCGCCAGCAGGCACTGCGAGGTGGTGAAGAGTGTACCCTTTCCGTCACTCTCGATGCTGCCTCCTTCGAGCACGAAGCCCTGGTGGTTCTCTATATCGGCATTGAAGGCTGCCTGATAGTATAGTTGCAGGGTGATGGCATTATCCTTCTCCCATCTGAACTTTTCGCCCCAGCCGTTGAACTTGAAGTCGAGTATGCGGTAAGGCACCATCCAGGTGTTCTGTTTTTTGCGCAGCACCATGGTGAGGGGGCCGTGGTCGCGCACCCAGGTATCATTGCTTTCTACCTCGTAGAGCAGCACGCGGCTCATCTGTTCGGCAGAGAGCTTTTTCTCGAGCTGGTATCGGGTGGCAGGCACATCGGGTGTAGCCACAAGCAGCTGCTCGTAGCGCGTGATGATATCTGCCAGTTCGAGATAAGTATCTGTAATTTCAGGCAGATACGGCTTCCAGTCGGTGCCGGCATGTGGCCAGGTGAGCATGATGGCGCTCTGTGGCTCCCATTCGGCAGGGAGTGCGAAATCGCAGGGTAATGTAGATTGATGCATAAGCTATACTATTTTTATGATACGATGTTCTAAACCAATTTATTATACTCTGTTCTTCATCGGGAACCTTTCCTTGGGGACGGGCTCCGTTCTGCTTTTATGAAGTATGCTTGCAAAATTAATAAAAAATCTACAACTATCGGCTGTTTTTGTGAAATATTTTGCGCAAAAGCGAAACTTTGTATTAAAAAAGTTTAAACGGAGGGCTGTATGGAGATAAAATCGGGGAAAAATGAGTAACTTTGCAGTCTAAAAATAAAATATTGAATAGGAGCGTGAAAATAAAACAGGTAGTTGATGCCCTTGAACATTACGCGCCTCTGCCCTTGCAGGAAGGATATGATAATGCCGGCCTGCAAGTTGGATTGACAGAGGCGGTAGAAATGTCAGGGGCATTGTTGTGTCTTGACGTTACTGAAGCCGTGGTAGACGAGGCCATCCGGAAGGGATGTAACCTCATCGTGAGCCATCATCCGCTGATATTCCGCAAACTGGCGAGAATCTCGGACGAGAACTACGTGCAGCGTACCGTGCGCAAGGCGATTAAGAATGATATTACCATCGTGGCGATGCATACCAACATGGATGCGGCTGCGGGCGGCGTGAACTTCAAGATTGCCGAGAAACTGGGACTGCGAAACGTGCAGTTCTTTGCTGGCGAGAAGGAAGTGGACGGCGTGAAGGGCGGCGAGGGCGTCATCGGAGAGGTGGCTGAGGACCTGGCAGCCGACGACTTGGTGCTGATGCTCAAGGAGCGGTTTGGCGTAGAGTGCGTGCAGTGCAACCAGTTGCTTCGCCGGCCTATCAGGAAGGTGGCGCTCTGTGGTGGAGCAGGTGCTTTCTTGCTTGACGCAGCCATCAAGGCAGGTGCCGATGCCTTCATCACGGGCGAGATGAGCTATCACGAGTATTTCGGCCACGAGCAGGAGATTCAGATCTGCGTCATCGGCCACTATCAGAGTGAGCAGTTTACGGGCGAAATCTTCCGCAGCATCATCCAGGAGAATTTCCCTGATGCCAAATGCTGCATCTCGGAGATAAATACGAATCCGATATTGTATTTATAGGTTGGAAGGGCGCAAGCCTCATTCAACATTCAACATTCAACATTTAACATTCAACATTAAAAAAAATAAAGTTATGGCAAAGAAAGATCCTACAGATTTGACAGTGGAAGAGAAGTTGAAGGCTCTCTATCAGCTTCAGACCACCTTGTCTGCAATTGATGAAAAGCGTGCGTTGAGAGGTGAGTTGCCTCTCGAAGTTCAGGATTTGGAAGACGATATTGCTGGTCTTACCACCCGTATCGAGAAAATCCAGACCGATATTGAGCAGTTTGACCGCGCCATTGATCAGAAGCAGCACGAGATTGAGGAGGCTCAGGCTAGCGTGGAGCGTTATAAGAAGCAGCTCGAAATGGTTAGCAACAACCGCGAGTATGATACTTTGAGCAAGGAAATCGAGTTCCAGGAGCTGGAAATCGAACTTTGCAGCAAGAAGATCCGCGAGGCGCAGCAGACAATCAACGAGCGCCTGTACGACCTTCACAAGGCTGAGGACCAGAAGGCAGACCGCGAGAAGGGCTTGGTAATGAAGCGTTCTGAGCTTGAGTCAATCATGGCTGAAACCCGTGAGGAAGAGGAGAATTTGAAGGAGAAGGCATTCGAGCTCGAGAAGAAGATTGAGCCACGTTTGCTCCAGAGTTTCAAGCGCATCCGTAATGGTGCCCGCAACGGTTTGGGTATCGTTTACGTGCAGCGTGACGCATGTGGCGGTTGCTTCAACAAGATTCCACCTCAGCGCCAGCTCGATATCAAGATGCACAAGAAGATTATCCCTTGTGAGTATTGCGGCCGTATCCTCATCGACCCAGAATTGGCTGGTGTTAAGATTGAGGCTCCTAAGAGCGAGGAGAAGCCAAAGCGCAAGCGCGCTATCCGCAGAAGAAAGACTGAGGGTGAGGATTAATCTTCCTCCTCTCTCCGCTCTTTTCGGATGATAATCTTCTGATAAAGATACGATAAGATACAATAAAGGCTCGTCAAAATTGCTTGGCGAGCCTTTATTTTTTTCGTTTTCAGGTAGCTAGGACAATCTGTCTTAACTCCTTTAATCCTAATCTGGACCCTAGAGTCCTCTAGCCTTGTAAATGCGGTCTTTGGCGTCGTTGATTTCCTGGAATTTCTTCTCGGCTGCACGGCGCACATCTTCGCCTAGGGCTGCTACCTTGTCAGGATGATGCTTGAGCGCCATCTTGCGGTATGCGGCCTTCACCTCATCGTTTGAGGCGTCAGAACTGATACCCAGAACACGGTAGGCATCATCCAGACTGCCTGCTGAAGAAGCCCCGCTCTCCAGGTTCAGCATCTGGTCTACATCCTCGGCAGAAAGACCCATGTGGATGGCCATCTCCTTGAGTGCCTGAATCTCCTGAGAATTCACAACTCCATCAGCCTGGGCTATCATGACGAGGAAATTGAGCAACTGCAGGCGCTGCTCATACATCATGTTGGCACGTATCTGATGACAGCTGTCCTGTATCACCGAACGGTACTGCTGCATGCCCATCTGTTTCTGCTGCTCAAAGAGTTTGAGGAGGATTTCCTCGCCCTGCTGCTTGGCTGCCTCGCCGAAATTCTGACGCAGGAAGCGGCGCACCATCTCCATCTCGGAATGCATGATCTTGCCATCTGCATTGATGATGTAGGAGCTGAGCACCAGCAGCGAAAACATGAAGGAGTTTCGCTCTCCTTCATAGCTCTGCTGGCGGCTGTAGCTCTGGTTGCCGAAGCCCTGGCGGCCGTTGTGCTGCTGGCCGCTGTAGGCATCGTAGGCGTTGTTGTAATGGTGGTCGCCGTCGCGGTTTACCGCATCCAGTCCGTGTTCAAAGAGGGAACCGAGGGCATAGCCTGCCAGGGCTCCCAGCGGACCGGCTGTGATGAAACCGAGCACACCACCAATCCATTTACCTGCTGCCATCTTTTAGTTGTTGAAATAGTAGAGGAAAGAAGCGATGCCTGAGAGGGCTGGCTTGCGCTGACCTTCTATTTCGATGTCAAACTTGATGCTGGTCTTGCAGATGCCACGGATGTTCTGGATGTCGTGGAGAGTGGCTACCAGGCGCACGCGTGAACCGGTGATGACTGGCTGACCGAACTTCATCTTGTCCATGCCGTAGTTTACGAGCATCTTGAGGTTGTTTACCTCGATAATCTGCTGCCAGAGGTATGGGAGTACTGAGAGGGTGAGGTAACCGTGAGCAATGGTGCTGTGGTAAGGGCTCTCTACCTTGGCGCGCTCTACGTCTACGTGGATCCACTGTGGGTCGAGTGTAGCGTCTGCGAACTTGTTGATACGGTCCTGGTCAATCTGCAACCAGTCTGATTCTCCTAACTTCTCACCGAGGTGAGATGCAAATTCCTCGTAGGAATTGATTACTAATTTTGCCATTTCTTATTTTTCTCTTTATTATAAATATTATTGTTTTCCTATTTTCTGTCTTCAGCTTTTAACTGTTAACTTTTAACTATTAACTTTCAGCTCAGATCAGTCTCTTCTGAAAATATCGCGGGTGTAAACCTTTTCTTCCACATCATCCAGGCACTTGTCATACCGGTTGGCGATGATGGCCTGGCTCTGCTGCTTGAAGGCATCCAGGTTGTTTACGATGCGGCTTCCGAAGAAGGTGGTTCCGTCTTTCAGCGTAGGTTCGTAAATGATGACCTGCGCGCCCTTTGCCTTGATGCGCTTCATCACGCCCTGTATGCTGCTCTGGCGGAAGTTGTCGCTGTTGCTCTTCATCGTGAGCCGGTATACGCCGATGGTGCAAGGCTTCTCTTCCTCCTCGCTGAAGTTGTTCTGGTTGGCATAATCGTAGTAGCCAGCCATGTTCAGCACGCGGTCGGCGATGAAATCCTTGCGGGTGCGGTTGCTCTCCACAATCGCCTGAATCAGGTTCTCAGGCACATCGGCATAGTTGGCGAGCAGCTGCTTGGTATCTTTCGGCAGACAGTAGCCGCCGTATCCGAAGGAAGGGTTGTTGTAGAAGGTGCCGATGCGAGGGTCCAGACCCACTCCGTCGATAATCGCCTTGGTGTCGAGGCCCTTCATTTCGGCGTAGGTATCCAACTCGTTGAAGTAGCTCACGCGCAGGGCGAGGTAGGTGTTGGCGAAGAGTTTCACCGCTTCTGCCTCGGTAAGTCCCATGAACAGGGTTTCTATGTCTTGCTTGATGGCTCCCTCTTTCAGCAGTTCTGCAAAGGTGTGGGCTGCCTGGTCCAGTCGCTCGTCACCGTTCGGTCTGCCCACGATGATGCGGCTCGGGTAGAGGTTGTCGTAGAGTGCCTTGCTCTCGCGTAGGAATTCAGGAGCGAAGATGATGTTCTTGCTGCCCGTCTTCTGGCGGATGCTTTCGGTGTAGCCTACCGGAATGGTGCTCTTGATGACCATGATGGCATCGGGATTCACCTGCATCACCAGACGGATGACTTCTTCTACGTGCGAGGTGTCGAAGTAGTTTTTCACCGGATCATAGTTGGTTGGTGTGGCAATCACTACGAAGTCGGCATCCTTATAGGCTTCTTCTCCATCGGTTGTGGCTTTGAGGTTGAGTTCCTTTTCAGCCAGATATTTCTCTATGTATTCGTCCTGGATAGGCGAGCGGCGCGAGTTGATGAGCTCCACCTTTTCGGGTATCACGTCTACGGCCACCACCTCATGATGCTGGCTCAGCAGGGTAGCGATGCTCAGGCCTACATATCCTGTTCCGGCTACGGCGATTTTTATCTTTTTATTCTCCATTTCTTTCTGTTCTTTTAGGCAGTCTATACCTTAATATATATATTAGATGCAAAGATAGTATAAAAGGAGGAGACTACAAAATGAAAATGGGTTTTTTATTAAAAAATAACGCGAGAAAGGGGATGGGAGGAAAAGGAGTGCTCAAAAAGGGAGAGGAAAAGGAGTGCTCAAAAAGGGGAGAGGAAAAGGAGGCAGAAAAAAGGCCTCCAAAATTCGCGAATTCTAAAACGGATGGCCGGTTGGGCGGAAATTCGCAAATTTTGAAGGCTGGGGAAACTCTGTTTAAAAACTTCCGGACTGTCCCCCGCTGCGCTCATAATGTCAATAAATCGGAATAATCGGGAATGGTCTCTAAAAATACATATTTTTTATTTTCATAATCCATCTTGCAGATGTAATGCTCCAGCCCGTTGCTCACCACCAGAAAGTCGACATGAAGCAGAAGATTGTAGACCGAAATCTGGTCGAACACTTTCTGCGTGATGGGGATGTGAGGGGCTTTGTACTCGATAATCATGCGGGGCTGCAGCTCACGGGAGTAGAGCACACTGTCAGCGCGCAGCACCTTGTCGCCACATTTCAGCTGGATTTCGTTGGCAAGCAGAGAGGCAGGATACCCCTTGTGCTCGATGAGAAAATGAACGAAATGCTGGCGCACCCACTCTTCGGGAGTGAGCGTGATGAACTTCCGGCGCAGCACATCCAGTATCTGGGGGTGCTGTTTTGAGCCCGAAACCTTGATGTCGAAAGATGGCAAATTTAAGCGAATCATTTTTCTGTACCTTATTATATATATGGTTATATTTCTTTCTTTTCTGTTTTCGATATGGTTTCTTTTCTTCTTTTAACCATACCTCATTTTCAAAAAACTACCTCTTTTATATAGGCAGTTCAATTTATTTTTTGTAACTTTGCAGTCGAAGTGCAGCTGAAAACTGCACCTCAGAAAACTGCGAACCTGGAGGCGGAGCAAATGCTTGTCCGCACCCCGGAGTTTGCTGGGTGCAAAGTTACAAAAAATAATCCAATGGTAGAAAAGAAAAGTGCAATAAGTTACGAGTCAATCATGAAAGATTTGAAGGCTCGGAAGTATTCTCCCGTCTATGTTCTGATGGGCGAGGAACCTTTTTATATAGATAAGATCTGCGACTACATTTCAGAAAATGTGCTCCAGCCCGAGGAGCGTGACTTCAATCAGACGGTGGTTTTCGGAGCTGATGTTACGGGTGCGCAAGTGGCAGATTTGTGCAAGGGCTACCCGATGATGGCGGAGTATAGAGTGGTGGTTGTGAAAGAGGCTCAGAATTTGCGGAATTTGGAAGCGCTCGAGAAGTACCTCGAAAATCCGGTAAAAACAACCATCCTTGTTTTCTGTCATAAAAACGGCAAGCTCGACAGTCGTAAAAAGTTTTCAGCCCTCGCTGCCAAGGCGGGTGTGGTTTTTGAAAGCAAGAAGCTCTACGACCGAAATCTGCCGGGCTTCATCGAGACTTATCTCAAGACCCGTAAGGCAACCATTGAACCCAAGGCTACCCAGATGGTGGCAGATCATGTGGGAGCAGATTTGCACCGACTCACTTCCGAGCTCGACAAACTGCTCATTTCTCTTCCTGAGAACGACCGGCGTGTTACTCCGGAGATTGTGGAGCGAGAAATAGGGGTGAGCAAAGACTTCAATGCCTTCGAGCTGAGAAGTGCCATCGTCAGCCGCGATGTGTTCAAGGCAAATCAGATAATAAATTATTTTGACAGCAATCCGAAGAGTGGTTCTCTCTTCACGCTTCTCCCGATGCTCTTTACTTATTTCCAAAACCTGATGATTGCTTATTATGCACCCAACAGGCAGAACGAAAATGAGCTCGCAAAATTCCTGGATTTGCGCGGAGCTTGGGCGGCACGCGAATATATTACAGGAATGAGGAACTATACGGGCGTGAAAGTGATGGCGATTATTGAGAAGTTCAAGGAGGTGGATGCGAAGATAAAGGGACTGGATAATCCATCCACTCCGGTGGGTGAACTGATGAAAGAACTCATCTTTTTTATCCTTCA
>UMCV01023284.1_pt1 | contig 14555 bp, 9 predicted proteins | sample 1964311 | NCBI WGS metagenome assembly UMCV01 (sample SAMEA4835976, study PRJEB28245) | human gut metagenome | biome: gut microbiome; material: fecal sample | place: Denmark | collected 2008 | reverse complement strand
ACCTGTGCTTCAACTAAATTGCGGAAGAACCACCTTTTTCAGGCAAATACATACTTATTTTTTCAACATTACTAAAGTGCACAAAACTTCAATTATCATCATTCCAAAGTGCACAAAACACAAGAAACATCAATTCTTAAATAAATCATCAAGCGTCACAACACTCTGGACTTCACTTGAATATTCATTGGTCGCAAGTCCGTCTGACGCGATCATCGTGAGATGCAAGGCGGCGTTGGTTTTCACCGTGTCGCGGAAATCCTCCATCCGTTCAAACATCTCTTGAAGATATTTTCCGGTCACGACGTAGGGCCTGTTGGAAAATTTTGCCTCGCAGACATTTATCACCTGGTCCCGGCGTTCTATAAGGATGTCGATCTGATGCCCTTTTATTCCCTTTTCACTGTCCCCTTTCTTGTACCAGGAGCAGACATTGCTAAGGATGCCACGGATGCCTAAGGCTTCCTTGATTTGAGGAATATGACTGAGGCAGAGCTGTTCAAAAGCATATCCTGACCAAGCCCGTCTCGCCGGATCGTCAATAGAGTTCGACCAGAAGGCCTCGTCCTTTCCGCCACCATTCTTGACGAACTTGAGATAGAACAGAATGAACATATCCCCAAGCTGATACATCGTGTCCCTGTCCTTCTTCCCGAACGCTGAATATGACCGTATGAAATCGCAATTCCTCAAGTTTTCAAGAATGGTAGTGAACGCTCCGCCATCGGAAAACTTCAGTTCTTCGCACATCTCCTTTCTGGTCATGCCTTTGGAGCGCTTGGCAAGAAGCTCGATCACACGCCTGTAGGTCTGCGAGTCCTTGAACAAGGATTTCAGCAAAACATCATATTCACCGTCAAGCTCGGCGTTGTTCCGAAAGAACAGGAAATCGACATTCTGAGGCAGACTATAGCCTTTGCGGAGCAGATCGAGATAGTACGGGGTGCCGCCAAGAACCATATAGCACTCCGCGATCTGGTGGTTTGTCCATTTGATGCCTTTCCTGGCCAGGAAAAGAGAAGTCTCGCGAAGATTGAACTGAGACAACTTTATCTTCCGTGTGACCCGATTGTGCAACCCGCCTTTCTGAGAGATGACATTGTCATTCATCCACGTTGTGGCCGAACCGCAGATGATCACCATAAGTTCGCTCCGCGAAGAGGCCCAATCATTCCAGAAATATTCAAAAGCACTGACAAACTTCGACTTAGGAGTGTCCAGCCACGGCATCTCATCTATGAATATCACGACTCTCTTTTTCGCGATCGTGCCGAGATAGTGCTTCAGCTGCTCAAACGCCTCATTCCAATCGCGCGGCACAGGGTAGAAGTTTCCGGAGCACTCCACGAGTTTCCTGTTCCACAAATACAGTTCGTCCCGAAGTTTCCCCTCGTATTGCCCCGTGACAAAGAAGTCAAACCTATCCTGAAACAGGTTTTTTACCAGATAGGTTTTCCCGACCCGTCTTCTGCCATACACCGCAACCAATTCAGCCTTACCTGATTGATAGCATTCTTCGAGCAGTTTGATCTCCTCTTCCCTTCCTATGATCTCATTTGCCATATTCATTATCGCTTTGCGACAAAGGTAAAAAAAATCGAGTTACCGCACAAGAATAAATTTTATTACCTTGCGACAAGTGCTGATTTCAGGCGGTTATCGCAAAGGTATAATGTAAAAATATTCCTACGATAGACAGTTCCGGGCAATACATAACCGTGTTTATCGGCTATGAGCACGATCAGAGGAGCATAAACAGGCAATATCGCTCTTGTCAGGGGCAAAAACACATACAACGGTGGCATTTTCCGCATATAATGCCACCGTCATGATCAACAAGGTCTCTCGGGCGACATTTTTGAGCGATTTCATTGCCGAAGAGGGTCAAGAGGCGCTCTTCGGTGACATTTCGGGGCGGAAACGTTCCCCGGGAGGCATGCTCACATATTCAAACCTGTCCCGTTTTGGTAAAATTCGGAAAAATGACTATTTTTGATTTTTAGTGAAATCAGCTTCATTACTATGGGTAATATGACACTGAAACAACTTCTTTTGACGGCGGCGATGCTCATCGGCTTGCCTTTGGTGGCCTTCGGGGCGCGGAATAATTGGTCGCTTTCTTCTCCGGACGGGAAGATCGTGGCGGAAATCTCTACTGGGGACGGACTGAGATATTCAATAAGCCGCGATGGGGTTGCGCTCCTGACACCATCTGAGATCTCGATGACATTTGAGGACGGGACGGTCTTCGGAGGAGCGGACAAGGTTCGCAGGAGCAGGAAAGGGAGCCACGATGTGAAGGGTATTCCGGCGATGAACTACAAGAAGGCGACCGTGGATGACGTTTACAATTTCCTGACGCTGGAGTTCAAGGGGTACAATGTGGAGTTCAGGGCGTTCGACAACGGGGTGGCATACAGGTTCATCTCGACGGTGAAGTCCGGGGAGTTCACTGTGACTGACGAGCTTACGGAGTTCAATTTCGCAGAGGACTGGACGGCGTGGGTGCCTTACGTCAAGAGTGATGACGGAAAGACATTCAAGCAGCAGTTCGTCAACTCGTTCGAGAACACCTACGAGCATATTCATTTGTCCCGGATGAATCCCGCGAAGCTGGCGTTCCTGCCGATGACGGTGGACGCTGCCGATGGGGTTAAGATTGTCATCACCGAGTCAGATCTGTCCGGTTATCCGGGAATGTTCCTCAACGGGCAGGGCAGCAAAGGGTTGAAGAGCGTGCGCGCGCCTTATCCTATCGGACTTCGCCCGAACGGAGTGTACGTCTATCAGGATATGGACTACGCCGACTACATCGCCAAGGTCGAGGCCGGACAGAAGTTCCCGTGGAAGGTCATCGGGATCGCTCAGGATGCCAAGTCGCTGATGGAGATGGATCTGGTCTGGCAGCTTGCCACTCCGGCGGACGAGAACACTGACTGGAGCTGGGTAAAACCTGGGAAGGTGGCCTGGGACTGGTGGAACGACTGGAATCTTTACGGAGTCGATTTCCGGGCTGGAATCAACACGGAGACCTACAAGTACTACATCGACTTCGCTGCCGCGCACGGCATCGAGTACATCATCATGGACGAGGGTTGGGCGCAGAGAGCGAAGGCGAACCTGTTCTTGATCAACCCGGACATCAACCTAGAGGAACTCGTCGCCTATGCTGACGGGAAGGGGGTCGGAATCATCCTTTGGGCAAGCTACAACAGCATCGTGAAGAACCCGGAGAAGGCGATGAGCCACTACGCCAAGATGGGCTTCAAGGGATTCAAGATCGATTTCATCAACAGGGACGACCAGCAGGCCGTGAAGTTCTGCGAAAGGATGGCGAGGATCGCCGCCGAGAACCATCTGCTGATTGATTTCCACGGGGTTTACAAGCCGGCGGGAATCCAGAGGACTTACCCGAATGTACTTAATTTCGAGGGAGTCGCCGGACTGGAGCAGTTGAAATGGAGTCCGGAAGGCTACGACGAGGTCACCTACGATGTGACGATTCCTTTCGTCAGGATGGTGGCCGGCCCGATGGATTACACCCAAGGGGCGATGCGCAACGCAATAAGGAAGAACTACCACCCTATCGGATCCGAGGCGATGAGCCAGGGTACCCGCTGCCGTCAGCTCGCGGAATATGCCGTCTTCGAGGCGCCGCTGACAATGCTCTGCGACTCGCCGTCCAACTATATGGCCGAACCGGAGTGCACGGAGTTCATCGCAGGCTTCCCTACCGTCTGGGATGAGACAGTTCCGATTTGCGGAGAGATCGGTGAATATGTCGCCGTGGCCCGCCGCAGCGGAGACATCTGGTACATCGGGGCGCTGACGAATTGGGATGCGCGCGACCTTACCCTTGACCTGAACTTCATCGGAGACGGGAATATGACCGTCTTCCAGGACGGAATCAACGCCGACAGGGCAGCCAGAGACTATAAGAAAACTTCCGCGAAGATCCCGGCGGACGGGATCGTGAAAATCCATCTTGCTCCTGGCGGAGGCTGGGTGGCAAGAATCACCCGCTAAGCGACACAAAAATATTCACGCCATCGCGGCGGCATATTTTTTAACGCTTGAAAAAGAAGTTTTTGGTTTATGAGAAGAATATTATTGTTAGTGACCGCTGTCATCACTGTTTTGGCGCTGTCCGGAATCAAGGCGGAGGCCAAGAGTGAGAAAGCCAGCGTGATGTCGTTCAACATCCGGATCCAGTTCCCGGCGGACACCGGAAAGTACAATTGGGAAAGCAGGAAGGCCGGATGCGTCAAGGCGATCAGGAAATATCTTCCAGACATTATCGGTCTCCAAGAAGCGGCACCAGGACAGAAGTCCTTCTTGATGAACGAGTTGAAGAAGTACATTATGATCGACGGCAACGGAAAACCCGGAACCGTCAACCAGGATTCCGAGTTCGGCTTCAACCCGATCTTCTTCCTTGCCGACAGGTTCGAGCTGCTGGACTACGGCACATTCTGGCTCAACGAGGATCAGACTCCGGAGAAAAAGGGATGGGATGCTGAATATGTCAGGAGCGCGAACTGGGTCAAACTACGCTTCCGGAAGTCTGGACAGATAATATTCCTTTTCAACACGCATTTTGACAACACGGGGGTGAAGGCGCGGCAGGGGAGCGCTGCCCTGATGGTGGAAAAGATCAAGGAGATCGCCGGGGACAATGCGGTCGTGTTCATGACCGGTGACCTCAACACTTCCGGCGAAGACAAAGCTCTCAAACCTTTGGCAACATACCTGAAGGAATCCGCGAAGACAGTGAAAAAGGCGGACAAAACCCCTTCTTTCAATGATTTCGGCCGAAACGGAGCCAGACTTCAAATGATAGACCACATCTTCTACCGCAACGCCGAAGCGCGGACTTTCAACGTCATTGATGAGCAGAAATTCGGTGTCAAGTACATTTCCGACCACTACCCGGTGATCTCGGAATTTGTCATCGAACTTCCAAAAAACTAAGAAGTAGTCTTATCGATGCCTCTTGACTGAAAGAAACAATAGAACCATAAGAATCTACGAATATGGAATCCCAGCTCAAGCAAAAGGAACTGTACAAGGAAAGCATTCTGAATCAAGTGAATGAGATCCGCGCGTCTTCCGATGACATCGGATGTCCACACTGCGGGCAACCGGTAAGGAAAAGCTGGGAATGGTGTCCGTCCTGCGGGCATTCGCTTGTGGACTGGTGCACATTCTGCGGGGCGGACATTCCTCGCGGAGAGGATGAATGTCCGGAGTGCGGGATGAGCAGAAGCGGGGTCGTCTGCCCGAAATGCGGGACCAGGAACGCCGGTGGATTCTGCCGGAAATGCAATGAGCCGTTGACGCTTGCGGCGAAGAAGGAACAGGAAAGGGCATTGAAGGATCCACAGTTTGTCAAGGCGGCGGAACTGGCGGTACAGGCGGCGGAGTTGTTGGCGAGGATTGAGGCTGAGGAGCAGGAGGTTACTGGACAGGAAAGCAAGGAGGTTGAGTTGCCGGAGGATGTGTTGAGGCTCAAGGAACTGTTGGGAAAGACTACGCTTCGACAGAGCGGGTCGGTTGCTGAGCCTGTCGAAGCACCGGCCCTTCGACAAGCTCAGGGACCGGACGGAAAGCAAACCCAGCCACTGGACGGAAAACAACAACAGGCACAACGACCGAAGAGCAAGGCCGAGCTGCGGGCGGAATATTCAAAGATCAAGGCGGAGTTGGACAAGGCTCTGGAAGGAATGCTTCCGCCGGTGGGTTCCACTCCGCAAGAGCAACGGAACTATTTCTCGGCCAGAAAGCTGCCTGTGGAGAAGGTCATCCTGACAAAGGGCAGAGAAGCTTGGGTCTGCAACTTCTGCGGATGCTGGCACAACTGCCCGAGCGAGTGCTGCGAACCGTGGCACGGCGGGAAATGGGTCTATGAATATAAGGAAGAAAAGATACTGGATTTCAAATAGAAACGACAAGGTCAGCATAGGATAACAGCTTACAATAAAAAGAATTATGGCAGGAACCATAGCAGACAGCGGCACAGCCGTAGCGGACATCACCGCGACAAGCGCGTGCAGAACCGAATCTGATTCTGAATATTCAGGAACCGTGACCGCAAAGGCCACTTTCACTTGCGGGACAACCGGTACGGCAGTCTCTGACGGAACATCAGACAAAGCCGCGGATATCCAGACAAAGAAGAGATCACCCTCAGAGGCAACCGTTACAGTGTTGACAGACTGATCGGCAACGGAGGCGAGGCCGAGGTCTATGTGGTCAGTTCGGCGAAGGGAAACTTCGCCCTGAAACTGTACCGCCGGGGCAATGGCGTGAGCAAGGATATTCTTAAAAGATTGGAGCGGCTGAAAGGGAAGGCGGCGATCGTGGATATTCTTGAAAGCGGGACGGTCAGGATCGATGCCACCGACAGAGGCTACGTCCTGATGCCGCTGTGCAAGGATGGCTCCGTGGCGGGCTACGATCTCAGGAAAGACGCTGCCGCCATCCTCCAGATCACTGCGATGACCGCCAGAAACCTCAGTGAACTGCACAGGGTCGGGCTGCTGCACAAGGACATCAAGCCTGAGAACATACTCTACACCGACAAGGCCTCAGGTCTGGTCGTGCTTTCGGATTTCGGGATCGCTGACATTCTCGGAGAGGACGGCAGCGTCAACACACCTCAGTCCAGAACCGTGATCTATGCCGCGCCGGAACTCTACGCCAACACAACCCGCATCGGAGATGTCACCTATGCGATAATGACAGCCGCGTCGGACTACTACGCCCTCGGAATGTCGGTCCTCTCCATGTGGATGGGAGACAGCGAGTTCCGAAAGAAGGAGCCGGAGTTGGTGAAGCTCAAGATCCAAGGCAAGCTGCCAGTGCCGGACGATATGCCGGAGCCTCTGCGCACTATCACCAGAGGACTTCTGGTCGGCAAGCCGGAGAACAGATGGAGTTACGACGAGATCCGCAGGACCCTTGAAGGCGAGAATATTCCAGTGGTGGAAGACGCCGAGATTCTGCGCATTGTCTTCGATTCAGGTAAGAACAAGATCGCGCACACGGCCAAGGAGCTGGCTCAGTTCATGATGGAGGATCAGGCTCTCGGAACGGCCTACCTGTACAAAGGCAAGATCAGCGGCTGGATAAGCAGGGTGATGCCGGAGATGGAGGTGAAGCTGAACGACATCGTGGAGAGGATCTACCCGAAGAACCAGTTGGCCGGTCTCTATGCCGCCGCCCTCGCCCTTGACCCGCAGCTGCCGTTCTACAACCGAAAAGGAAATGTCTGCGTGAATGTCAACAAACTCCTCAACGGCGACGGCGGTTTCGGTTCAAGTCTGGGCGACAGAAGCAACCCTGTCTATCTCTACAGCGAGGTGCGTCTTGGGAAAAAGGAGACTGACGGAATATATTCAAGAACCTGCACCGCCCTGAAAGACAGCTTCGGCTACGCCAAGAGCGTGATAGTCTGGGGAATATACGACCGGAAATATTTCCGCACCCTGCAAGGCAAGAAGACCGGCAAGGAGGAAAAATTCACCGAGGTGGACTGCTACAACATCACGGACGTGGTGAGATTCTGCTCTGAATATAGGGTTGTGGCGGATGAGGACAAGCAGTTCCTCTGCTCGCTCGGGTTCGCCGAGATGGTCAGGGTCTTTTCCGAGAAAGACGCTGACAGATTGATCCAGGTGCGCAAGGGCATCAAGGATTACGAGATGCTGTACCGGCTTGTTATCCAGACCATCAACCCTGCGGCGGACATCAGCTTGATCACAGACCCGAAAGACCCGAACTACGCGATGGACGGGGAATCGATCGGGCTGCTCGTCAACGTCGCCTTCTGCGCCTTCCGCTGCGTCTTCGACAGCGAGAGGGACAAGATGTACAAGGAATGGTACTCCGACATCAACCCTTATTCGGGAATATGTCCGGCCTCTTTGGTCGACCTGCTGCTCAAGTCGTTCCAAGGCGACTACAAGGATTCTTACCTGCACAAGTTCTTCCTCAGCAAAGGGGACAGGTTCGCGGCGCAGGACAAATGGGTCGCTTACTGCACGGACTACGACAGTGCGGACAACGTTGGGAAATCCGGTCCCTACAACGAGGACATCGCCATGATGAAGGCCGCAGAGGGCCTTGCGGACGGAGCGCAGTTCTATTTCCCGGCTTCCGGAGAGACCGTTTACTATCTTGACGATCTGAAGAAGATCAAGAAAGACGAGATCTGTGAGGCTCTGGACTTCTACGCCCTGGATGCCTGGCTTGCCGTCAAGTTGCAAGAAAACCCAAAGAGGGATCTGAGCAAGCGGCTCACCTATGAGAGGTTCACGGTCAAGTACCTGAAACTCATAGGCAAATACGACAAGGATGACGAGAATTTCAAGCGCTACAACGAGGCCACGACTGCTGTCGGATGGCATCAATTACCACCACCGGTTTTGCTTCTTGGACTGCTGGAGAAGATCGCGGCGGTGGCTCTGTGGCTCTTCCCGTGTCTTGTGATGTTGCTCATGCTCGTCATCGGAGCGATTGACTATCCGGTTCTGGACAATGTCGGCAAATCAGTCTATTGGGTCTGGGGAGGAGGAATAGCATTCCCGCTGCTGCTGAACCTATTCTTCTACAACAGGAGTTACGACAGGAACCTGTTCACCTACATATTCAGATTCATCATCCTGACCGTAGCGGTGTATTTCCTCTGCAAATGGTTCCTCGGGAAGTACATCATTTATGTGACCATCGCGGCCGTGGTCGCGGCGATCGTGTGGTTCGCCAAACAGATGTTCTCGCGTGACGAGGGAGCGTCCGAACTTAGGAAGATGTGGAATCCTGACGAGGACCAGACGATTCTGGAGCCACTTCACTATGCGTTCAATCCCTCGGAGGACAAATTTGTCTCCTCGCTGTTCGCCAACGAGAAGTTCTTCCGGTCAAAGTACCTTAAAAGCCTGCTGCACAAGCTGAAGCATTTGGTTTTGGCTGCGATGACGACCTTCCTGCTGCTCTTCCCTGTCGCGGTCATTCCTCGGATCAGCGACACGGAGAAAATCACGGAGAATCATCCGAAAATCGGTAACACAATCAACAAGATAACAGAAAAGGTTCATGAAAACGTGTCAGAAGTGCGGAAAGACGAACAGAAATGAGGCTTCGTACTGCAAATGGTGCGGGGAGAGGCTGGTTGCAGCGGTTGCTGAGCCTGTCGAAGCAATCGAAGCGTCAAGGGCGGCCGGCTCATCAGGAGCGGTCACTTCGGCAGGCTCTGTGACCGGGGACGGAATGATCGCGAAGGATTGCGTCAAGGAACCTCTCGCAAGTTTCACCAAGCGCTGCGAGCAGACCGCCGAGTTCCGCAAGCGTACCGGCAGCGATGTAAGGCCAGGGCTTGACTGCATCATCACCGGAGAGACCGGCACCGGCAAGACCTATCTGGCCGGAAAACTTGCCGGGATCCTCTACCACAACAAGATCACGGAGAACCTCCGGCCTAAGACCGTGGACGCGGCTGACTGGAACGACTTCAACTCCAAGCTGGACGAGAATCTCGCCGCGCTCAAGACAGGAGTGCTTGTGGTCACGAACTGCCAGAATCTGGTGAACGCCAAGGGCGGCTCCTCACAGCTGGACAAACTCTTCGCAAGGATGAAGGTTGATGTGAATATGCCGGTGGTGATCCTGTGCGGCCTTGAAGACGGCTTTGGCACCTTTATCAGCGCTGACAGCAACGCACAGTCACTCTTCGAGTTCCGTTTCCACATCTCTCCATTCAAGGACAACGACCTCAAGGCGATGTGCGTGTCAATGGTCAGGGACAAGTTCAGGACGGCGATCAGTCCTCAGGCGGAAAGGAGGCTGGGACTTGTCTTCAAGAAGATGTTCCGTGGCGGCAGAACCAAGGAGAACGGAATCCTGGCCGGAAAGATAGCCGAAGAGAGCGCCTTCAATATGTTCAGCCGGGGTGGCTCCCAAATCGAGGAGGCCGACATTCCGGGAGAGCCGTTCGAGGAACTCTCCGAGGAACAGATCATGGCCAGGATCAACGCCTTCACTGGCCTGACAGAAGTCAAACAGGAGATTCAGTCCATCATCGACAGCATCAAAAGACAGAAGAGGGACAATCCCGGCAAGCCTGTGCAGCTGAAAAGCCACTTTGTCTTCACAGGCAATCCAGGCACAGGCAAGACCACGATCGCAAGGCTGTTCGCCGACATCCTGGGCAGTCTTCAGGTGCTCCCGAGCGGCCATCTGGTCGAGGTGACACGCAAGGATCTTGTCTCGCAGTATGTCGGAGACACTGCCCTCAAGACCGAACAGGTCATCAACAAGGCAATGGGCGGAATCCTGTTCATCGATGAGGCCTACACCCTCAAGCAAGGAGACAACGACAAGGTTGGTCAGGAAGCCATAGACACCCTGCTGCCGTACCTTGAGAACAGGGCCGGAGACTTCGTCTGCATAATCGCCGGCTACACCAAGGAGATGACGATGTTCCTGCGCTCCAACTCTGGACTCGATTCCAGATTCAAGAAGAAAATAGAGTTCAAGGACTACAATGGCAAGGAACTCACCGAGATATTCCTGAATATGGTGAAAAAGAAGGGGTTGTCCCTTTCGGACGAGGCAGCGGGCAAGGTGGGGAAATATTTTGAGCGGATGTACCTGAGCCGCACCGACACCTTCGGCAATGCCCGCGAGGTGCGCAACGCATTCGACCGCTGCTTCGAGCGGCTCTGCACCAGAACGGCGGGTCTGAGTGATGATGAATATGCCAGCTCGGGCAAAGTCCTGACCTGGGAGGACATCGCCGGGCCGGACGGCACGAAGGAGATCTCGGTGGAAAGCGTGATGAAGGAGCTGGACTCCTTTGTCGGGATGGAGAGTGTCAAGAAGGCCCTTAGGGAACTGGCGGAGGAAATGCGCTTCCAGCAACGCAGGATGGAGTTCGGAGGCAAGGCTTCGATCCGTCCTGTGAACATCATCCTGACCGGAAACCCAGGCACGGGCAAGACCTCCGTGGCCAGAGTGCTCGGCAAGCTGTTCAAGGCTATGGGAATATGCTCCACAGACCGTGTCATCGAGAAGAGCCGCAAGGACATCGTCAGCACCTACGCCAACGAGTCGGACAAGAATATGGACAAGGCTGTGAACGAGGCTATGGGCGGGGTTCTGTTCATCGACGAGGCCTACGCTCTCGCACCGTTCGACGACACGGGCCACTGCTCTGATTCCGAGGGGATCAAGGCTCTGGAACGGCTTATGGTCCGGATGGAGAACGACCGGGGCAAGTTCGTGGTGGTCTGCGCCGGCTACAAGGACAAGATGCGGAACCTGATGAGAGCCAACGAAGGGTTCGCCAGCCGGTTCACGCACAGGATAAACATCGACGACTACACGCCGGAGGAACTGACGGAGATCTTCCGCCGGATGGCCGAAGGGCAGGGCTACTCCTTTGCAGGTGGCACTCTGGACAAAGCCCTCAAGGCGTTCCGGAAGCTCTCGGCGGAAAAGTCGGGGAAGGATTTCGGCAATGCACGTGAGGCAAGGAATATGCTCGACAGCGTGCTGGGTAACATCGGAACAAGGGTCAACGGGCTTCCTGACAGCCAGGTCGGCAAGGAAACCTTCTTCACCATCCTTCCGGAAGACATTCCGTTCGAGGAGCCGAAAGTGGCGTCCGAGGAGGAGTGCCTCGCGGAACTGGATTCACTGATCGGATTGGAAAGCGTAAAGAAGGAGATCCGTTCAATGCTCAACGAGATGAGACAGAAGAAGATGGACAGCGAGCTTTCCGGCAGGGACTTCACCGCTATCGTTCCTGACCACTATCTGTTCCTCGGCAATCCGGGAACCGGCAAGACCACTGTCGCAAGGCTGATGGGAAGGATCCTGTACTCTCTCGGAGTGATCGCGAGACCGGATGTGATCGAGGTGTCGAGGGCGGACATGGTGGCTCCGTACCAAGGCCAGACCGCTCCGAAGACACGGGAGACGATCGACAGGGCGATGGGAGGGATCCTGTTCATCGACGAGGCATATTCATTGATCCAAGGCGACAACGACGAGTTCGGCAACGAGAGCGTGACAGAGCTGCTGAAACTGCTGGAGGACCGCAAGGGCAGGTTCGTGTGCATCGCCGCCGGCTACACGAGGGAGATGGGCCGGTTCCTGGATTCCAATTCCGGCCTCAAGTCCCGCTTCACCAAGACCATCACATTCGAGGACTACAATCCCGAGGAGCTGATGGACATATTCTGTCTTTATTGCCGCAAGGAAGGATATTCCATTGAGCCTGAGGCCGAAACTATTCTGAAAGACCGCTTCATAGATATGTATGACAACCGCGCGTTCGACTTCGGCAACGGGCGGGATGTAAGGAATATGTTCGGAAAAGTCAAGTCAGCGGTGGCCGGCCGGGCATATTCAAAAATGAAGGAACTCGTAGCTGAAGGCGCTGACAGACAGGTCGCTTACGAGGGTTCCAAACCAAAGACAATAACAAAGGAGGATCTGCTATGAAATGTCCGTTCTGCCAAGGTGTGATCGATGACGACAGCCGTTACTGTGATCTCTGCGGGAAGCATCTGATGTTCTGTCCGGAGTGCCGTCAACCCAAGAAAGGGACTTCCTGCCCTCGGTGCGGGGAGTTGCTTATCAGCGCCGAAGAGTTTTTTGCGGAGCATAATCAAGGTAACGCTTCGGGACAGGCGGCTGCGCCAAAGCCTATGTCATCACCATCTGGCCAATCAGAATCAGCCTCGATGTCAAAGCCAACGGGTCGGTCTGGATATATTGAGCCTAAGCCATTGGAAAAAATTGATTTCAACCAGATATTCGATGCCCTGCTGACCTTGAAGGGGGAAGATATGACACTCTATGTCAAAGAAGGTGGGTTCGGAAGGAGCGGAGGAATATTCCCGGAACTTGGAAGTTGTAAATTTGTCTCCGGGCATCACGGAAAGATCGCTTTTATGGATGGCGAGTGGAAGATCTGCGACCTGGGTTCGACCAACGGCACGGCCATAGACGGGGTGAGGTTGGAGAAAGACAAATGGTACACCCTCCGAAAGGGTCAGAAACTTAAGATAGCCACATTAAAATTCACAGTTGAATAGCCTATGAAACTAAGAATCAGCTGCGTCTCGGATGTCGGACGCATAAGGGACAACAACGAGGATATGGCATCCGCTGGGATGTACCTGATCAGGGACAATTCTCTGAATATAGAAAAGGAAGTCACTGAAAATGAGACCTTCTGCCTACTTGTCTCGGACGGAATGGGTGGCCACGAGAGCGGTGAATATGCCAGCCAGTTCACTCTGGAGACCTTGCGGGCCTACCTGTTGGACAAATCTCTGGAGCATCACAACCCTATCTTTGAATTGAAACTGAAGATCGAGAGCATAAGCGCCAATCTCAACGCCAAGGCCTGCGAGCGGCATCAAGGCAAGGCGATGGGCTGCACGTTGACTGGAATTGTCTGGATGCAGGGAAAGACTCTGCTCGTGAACATCGGTGACAGCCGGACGTACCGCCTGAGGGACGGAATGCTGAGGCAACTGACCTCAGACCAGACACTTCACGAAAGGGATATGGTTCCGCTTCCGGCCGGCAAGGCCTTGTACAACTGCATTGGAGCGGGCTGCGACACAGAGGCTTACATTCTGGACATCACCGACCGGCTGATGGAGTCGGACAGGATCCTTATCTGCTCTGACGGTCTTTCGGATATGCTGGAGGATGATGCGATCGAACGGCTGTTGGCATCCGGCTCCACGGAGGAAAGCTGCGCGGCCCTGATCGACGCCGCGAAACGGAACGGAGGCGTGGACAACGTCACGGCCATCGTGGCGGATGTCTCATAGGCAAATTCACTGACAACAATCGCTCATTCTTACCGAATATAGTTATTAATTAAAAATCAAATATTTACAACAATATGGCAATAAGTTTGAAACCCAGAAAGACGGAATCCAACCTTTTCTGCTGCAGCAAATGGTGGGGCAACCCTGATCTGCCACCTCAGGCGGAGTACCCGATGATGAAGATCACGGAAGAGGATGGAACGGAGGGAGAATATCCCCTCACTTTCATCTGTCAGATCGATTGCGAGGACATCGCGCCTTTCGACAAGGAGGGGCTGCTGCCGCACGAGGGGATGCTCTATTTCTTTGCGGCGATCGATGAGTTCATCGGTTACGATTCCCCTGAGCATTTTCCGCTCGGTCGCTGGCCGAAAAAGGCGGTCAAGGTCAAGTACGCCAAGCAGATAAATATGGAGACCTTCAATTCGTGCATCCTTGTGGACGATGATGATCAGGAGCTCGCCGAGCCGGCTATGGCCATTGACTTCGCCGAGTGCGAGGACGATGCCGATGGCTTGAAGATTCTCGGCCGGCCGTACTTCGAGGAGATCCGCGAGGAGTTCCCTGACGCTGTCAACCTTCTCCAACTCGATGAGGATGACGATCTTGAGATGCGTTTCTACGACTCCGGCAACTTCAACATCCTGATTTCCGCTTCTGACCTCGGTTTCCAGAACTGGAGCCACGCCTTCGGCTTCCTGCACT
>UMCV01005144.1_pt1 | contig 14629 bp, 12 predicted proteins | sample 1964311 | NCBI WGS metagenome assembly UMCV01 (sample SAMEA4835976, study PRJEB28245) | human gut metagenome | biome: gut microbiome; material: fecal sample | place: Denmark | collected 2008 | reverse complement strand
ACCGTCAGTTATGCACTGGCGTTTTGAAAATAAATAATGAGGAAGACTTAAATTTCCTTAAATGGGCTCGATAGTTTTCAAAATCAATAGTTGCTTGCAGGAGTTATTTGATAGGAATCTATTAACTTGCCAAGTACGGCAGGAACGTTCGGACGCACCAGTTTCTTTTTACGAATTATTTTTTTAGAATGTCCTAGAAATTAATAACTTTACATATAAAACAGTGGAACATATTTTCTTTTAATTCAAGTTGTTTCCTAATGGAAATGCGGATGACTTCAAAATCTATAAAAAAAATTATAGGCTCACTTAATCTGTAGAATGCATATTAAAAGGAAGATTATGCCGCATTTCACTTCCTTTATTTATTTCTCCATTTCCACAAATTCCCGCGTATATCTATTTGTGAGCGTGTATCTACTGCCCGCCAAAATATATACGCAATAACCGCAATCGCTGTCAAAATCGGATACTCTATTATTTTTATCATGCACCACAGAAAAAAACATTGAAACAATATAAGTCCCATAAACAAATAATCAAAAACCACATTTCCCGTGCTTGAAAATTCCTTTACTGTCTCTATTATATCCGCAAATTCCATGATATTCCCTTTCCATTTTGCGTTTTCATTTTTATAGAGTTATGTGTTTTATTTCCATTCCCAGTTTATCGCTTAAAAAAGTTTCCAAGCTCATACAGGCTTAAGACTCCGATGTTAAGTTTTTCCAAGTCTTCAATAATTGATTTTGATATTTCGGATTTCAGCGGCACTATTAGCGCGATTTTACTTAGCTCCAAATTGTCCAGAAGGATTTTCAGAGCTGTGATTGTTTTTTCGATATCGCGCGTTGCGTTGAATTTACATTCAAATCCAATGCGTTCGTTTTCAAGTAGGAAGTCGCAAACAAGCCCATTTTTGATGTAGTTTTTTTTATATTTTAAACCTGACTTCCTGAAAATGCCTTCGACTTCCTCGTTGAATGAAATTGACCGCGCCTTCATTTCTATATATCTGAACACCCGCTCGCGATTCTCTTGGTACACGCGAATAGGATCGGATGGTGCGGATTTGTCTTCAGGCAACGACGAATAGTTCTCAAACGCTTTTAGTAAAATCTGTTCATCCTCTGGCGAGAGACTTAGAAATTCCATTATTTTGGAAATAGTCGCTTGCCGCGGCTTGACTTTTCCGGTGATGATTTGGCTCAATGCTGTAGGGGATAAATTGAGTTTTTGCGCAAAATCTTTCTGCGAAATTCCAGCGTTGATTATACACGTCTTTAAAAATTTTCCTAATTCGTACTTCATCTTATACGATTAATTAAACTATATTTATCCAATAAATCAAGGCTGTTTTCAAAATTAATTTAAGTTTAATTACAAATATACTAAAATCACAGTGGCATTGCCCTGTGAGAAGTTTATTTTCTTATGTTGCAAAAGCGCCCTACATTACGTTTTCCCAACATATTTTTTTTAATTCGCGGTAAATGATCCCAAACTTTTCTCAAGGATAGATCTTCGGTCGCTTATTTACAAAATGGCAACCCTTTTGTTCTATGATATAAAACAGCCAATCGCACAGTTCAAAATATCTTTAGAAAAGTAATCTTCCATTTCTAAGATCCATTAACTTTTACAGAAATTTTTTAGATTTTCTGCAAACAGAAAACTTTAAATTATTTTTCCAATATGCAAAACAACAATTAAAATCATATAGATTACTATATATTACATATTATTAAAATAATCAACCAGCTTGGACACGACTTGGCACACATATTCCGGCTTATCATATAAATCCACGTGCGAAGCTCCCTTTATAGTATATATTTCTTTCGGAAATTTTGCGCGGTTATAGCCGTCTTCCGTAAAATATATAGTATCCGCCTCGCTGCCTACAATGAAAAGAACTGGCCTTGGGGAAACGGTTTCTATAAGAGAAAAAGCATCCCAGGCCGCCAGCTTATCGTTGCTTGAAATAAGATACTTGTTTACGGATGTCGGATAAAAACATCTATCGGTTCTATAATATTCATAAGCCTCCCGTTGGATAACTGAAGTATTTTCGTTTATGTCGGATTCCGATTTAGGGACATAATTCCAATATTCCGGATCTCCGCCGCGCGCCTGGCGGGTTCTAGCCTCTGCGACTTCACGCAATAATTTCTGCATAAAGTTTGGTATATTTACTCCGGGGAACCCCTCTCTGGCGCTATTGCCTACATCCCATGTACTTATGCCTGCGGCGGCTTTTATTCTGGAATCAGTCTGTATTGCATTCATGGTATACCCCGCCCCGGCGCAAATGCCCATCGCACCTATTTTATTTTCGTCGACATAGCTCAATGTAGTCAAGTAATCCACAGCGCTCCTTATATCTTCTACCCTGGACGCCGGATCTTCCAAATATCGCGGCAATCCTTCGCTCTCGCCTTGGTGGCTGGCGTCAAATGCCAATGCCACAAAACCGTTTCTAGCCAGATTCCATGCATACAAAGAGGAACATTGTTCTTTCACGCCACCTCCGGGGTGCGTGACTACTACCGCGGGATATTTTTTGTTGCCATCAAAATTTTCAGGCAAAAACAACAGACCAGCAATCGACAAATCCATCTTTTTAAAATTTATCTTTTTTCCTTCTTTATAGTGAGTCTCGTATAACATATGCTTTCCCCTCTTTACGACCATCTTCATCGGCACAGAACTGTCGAACCAAGTTTACTTACAATACAACCTTACTTTAAGTTCTCCCTAAAAAAGCTCTCTATTTTATCAAATGGGATTGCTCCCGCTTGATTATCATATAGGTCGACATGGTTCGCGCCGGGAATTATAAGCAATTCTTTATTGTCTCCTTTTAGTTTCTTAAAAGCATCTTTGCTGAAATAACACGAATGTGCCTTTTCTCCGTGTATTAGCAAAACAGCGCTTCTAATCTCGCTGCTATAACACAATATTGGCATGTTTATAAATGAAAGCGCCGAAGTCTTATTCCATCCCCCATTTGAATTTAAGGACCTTTTATGGTATCCTCGTTTTGTTTTATAATATCCGTAATAGTCTTTGACAAACTGCGGAGCATCTTCGGGCAAAACATCCGGAACACCCCCTGCAAGCTCGCAGCTACCGCGTTTGAAATCCATTGTCCGCTGTTCATTCAAACGCTTTTTTAACTCGTAGCGCCCATTTTCATCCATTGAATCAAAGTACCCGTTTGCTGAAACACGGCTCATGTCGTACATGGTTGAAGTTAGGGTTGCTTTAATTCTCGTGTCTATTGCGGCGGCATTAATCGCCATTCCGCCCCATCCGCATATTCCAATTATGCCTATGCGCTCAGGATCTACAATTTCTAAATTCGACAGGAAGTCGACAGCCGCGCAAAAATCCTCGGTATTTATATCTGGAGAAGCCACGAAGCGTGGTTCCCCACCGCTCTCTCCTGTATATGAGGGGTCAAACGCCACCGTGAGAAAACCTCTTTCAGCCATAGTCTGAGCGTAAAGCCCAGACGACTGCTCTTTTACCGCCCCAAACGGGCCGGAAACCGCGATAGCCGGCAGCTTGCCTTTAGCACCTTTGGGAATATACATATCGGCCGCGAGAGTTATCCCGTACCGGTTTTTAAATGTGACTTTGCTATGAAGCACTTTTTCACTCTTTGGGAAAACCTTGTCCCATTCTTTTGTAAGTTTTAGAGTTTGCATATTGCCTTCCTTTCTGGAATTACTTTCCTGCCCGGCGAAAGCATTAAGAAACAACGCCGAAACAAATGCCATTATAAATATTGCTTTAATTTTTTTCATATCCAACCAAATCTTTTTTTTAATTGTAGCATATTTTTATAATAAAGCAAATAGTTATAATTTATATATTGATATTCTATTTAGGAATATCTATTGAGAAGCGGCATAAAAATATATGCGGGGTCGGGAAAGAATTGTGCCCTATATAATTTCCGCATACAGCAAGATGCGCCATCAAAGAATTTCTGTTAATATGGGCGATCCTTGTAGAGAATTTGAAGGATGCACCTTTTAATCCCAGCAAGCCAATCCGACGGGCTAAACATTTCCAGATAGGATTGCAGGAACAAAAAGCGCGCGATCCAATCTATGTCCGCGCGCGGAAATACCTTTGGGAAAAATTGCAATTAATTTATCAGTTCAAACGCCTTTGGATTTTCAACATCGCTTTTCCATCCTCCGCCAAGCGACATTATTAAAGACACATGCGCCCTAAAACCTAAAAAATTATCCGCTATCATATTTGCGAGCTTTGAGCCCAATGGCATAGCGTATTTTCAACGTCAAAAGCCGCAGTTTTTTTGCGCAGCCTTGCATATAGAAATTCCCTGCCCCGCAATTTAAAAAAACGCCGCCCATTGCGCATAGCCGGCGCGCAAACGCAATCGGGATCAGAAAATCCATTTTTGAAGGATTTTTACTTTACTAAACTGTCTGCCGAGGTTTAATTTAAACACCGGTATGTATCGAAGGATATGAGAAAGGCAAAGCCGACAGTTTTTGTAAGCTAGGACTACAAATATGTATGCGATTCTTGCGAACCCCTAAAAAAGGCGATATCCAAGGGGGAAGTCGTTTGGCGCGGATTTAAAAGGGGGTTGTATCCGGGAGATGAAGCCGATTTTGCGGAATTGGAAGGCATAAGGCTCTGCGCGTATTGGGACGCAAAAAGCAACCAATCATGGCGCCTTCCGTTTCATAGAAACGAGGGGCTGGAAATTGGGTTTGTTTCAAACGGGTCCGTCGATTTTTCCGCCGACAAAGCTGAAAACAAATTTACAACGCTCACGTCAGAGCATATCACAGTCACAAAGCCATGGCAGGAACACGCCATAGGGAATCCGGTTCTGACTTCGTCGAAAATGTTGTTTTTGATAATAGACTTCGGGATAAGGCGCCCGAACCAAGACTGAGAATGTCCAAACTGGGTTATACTGAGCGATTCCGACAAAAGAGAATTTTCCCAATACGTACAAAACACAAACCTTACAATTTTTAAGTCAACGGGAGAATTGAGGGCGATTTTTAGGGAAATATTCAGCATTATCGACGAGAACAAAATAAGGGAATCAATCTCAATGCTGTCCATACTGTTTAATCGGATTCTTCTTGAGTTGCTGTCTATATTTAGGGGGGATTCAAACGACTACTCAAAGGATTCCCCGAACATAAACGTAGTAAAATGCTTTTTGCAGCAACTTGAAACATACTGCCATGAAAATTGGACACTGGCGGCAATGGCGGAAGACTGCGGGCTGAAAACTACAAGATTCACATATTACTGCAAGCTTCTGGCAAATTCCACGCCCATGAACTTATTGAACTTGGCGCGCCTCAACAGGGCAAAGAAAATCATAGAGCAATCTCCTCCGGGCGAGAACCTGTCTATGACCGACGTGGCAATGGATTGCGGCTTTTCAACCAGCCAATATTTCGCCACTAAATTTAAGGAAACATACGGATGCAGCCCCAGGGAGTATCTTGCCAAGATTCACATGAAATAAGCAATCCGACATAAAACAATAAACCTGTCCGGAATGCCTACGGCACAGAAAGAATCCTGGGGGCCTTTCGTTTTACCGCCGTAATTTCAATCCGCAAAAAACTGTATTTAAACAAAAATTTTCGTGTAATTCATAAATTTACATAAATATTGACAAATTTTGAAGCCAATATTATTAACAATTTATGAATAACAACAACACTCAAATATGGGGATTTGACATAGGAAAGGCTTCTTTGGGAGAAGCCGTTTGGTGCGGAGGAAAATTTAAACATGTTGAGTCTCTAATACTTGACAAAGACTTTGCCGAGATAAAAACCTCAGCCGGCAGGCGGCGTCAAGCCAGGACCCGCAAAGCGCACAAAGCAAGAGAAGAATGGCTTGAAAAGTGCTTAGAAGATTGCGGAATAGAAATTCTCAAACGGAGGAAAGTTGGCATTGTAAATGGGCAATGGAAACTTATTTCCAAAGGAGACGCTCGCCTTGAAAAAGAATTTCCGGCGGAAGGCGAAGAAGTCTGCTACAATTCAATCGCACTGCGCTGCAAGCTAATTTTAGGAGAAAACCTGGAAAGCTGGCAAATTTTTAAAGCGCTTAATTCCTCGATTCAACACCGCGGATACGACGAAAATATCCCCTGGAAGGAAACCCAAAACGAATCAAAAAAAGAAGACGGAGATTACTTTAAGAAAATCGTGCTCTACGAGTCAGAGAAGGAGGATATTTTAAACCGCCTTCCGCAAGAATGCAAAAGGGAGGATTTTGATTTTCCGTGTTTTTTCAAGGCAAAAAAGATGGGTATTTGGTCGGAGGAGAACCCATATAAAGTCGGTTTGAGAATATCAAACAACGCGCAAAAAGCAAAGGGGTATGTGATTCCTCGAAAATACGTCGAAAGCGAATTTGTGCGACTTGTTCAAATGGCATCACTGCAATATCCCAAACTTAAGGACAAGCAAATGTTCATATTGTACGGGATATCGGAGACCCCGTACGCGTCGCTGTTCAAAGACGCTCGCAAAAAATTCGGATTGAAAAGGGGAGCCGACTCTGACTGGACGGCTCTCGGCCAAAAGATACCGCGTTTCGACAACAGAATGATAGGCAAATGCAAGCTGATACCAAGATTAAACACGTGCAAAATAAAATCCCCGGATAAGATAAAATCCGAAGAAGATCTGCTGCACTACGACATAACGCTTGCTCTAAAACTGTTGAATTTGCAATTTTTTAAAGATTCTGAAATATGCGCGTTGAGTTTCGAGGAATTTAAGAAACTTTTTGAAATAGGCAAATCTAACAAATACAAAATATCAAAAACCGACCTTAAAAAGTTCTTAAAATCAATTGGAGCGTCGGTTTTAAGCCAAGACCATTCGGAAATAGAGGCGCCAAGGACTTCTGGAAGATCGTCGTTTTCCCGCCCGGCGATGAAAATTCTAAAGGAACTGATTTTCTCGGGAGAACCTCCGTCTAAATTCCTAAAGGCAAAAATAGACAAAATTGCAAACACGGATCCCAACAAAGGAATAATCCGCGAAGATCTCGATTTTATAAGAATAATGGGAGACTGCCCTTGGAACGGAATTTTTATCCCGGATATGGAAACATATAAATATGCCTCGCAAACGCAGGAAAGCTCGGAGGCTCAGATAAACAAACTTATAGGTTCACAAAACGACCCCATTGTGCGGCATAGGCTTTCTTTCTTTTATGAGAGGATAAAGGCCCTTTCCGAAAAATTCGGTGTTCCAGATAAAATAGTACTTGAATTCGTGCGCGAGGATTTTATGGGCAAACAAGCAAAAAAAGACTTAAGCTTGTCTATGAAAAAGCGTTTTGAAGAGAAAATCGACATAGCCAAGAAGCTGGATGATATCGGATACAAAGGAAATAAAATGCTGTTAAAGATGGAACTCTTGCAAAAACAGGGATTCGCATGCCTATACACTGGGGAAGCGCTGCAAGAGACTGATCTGCCAGTCCTTGAAATAGAGCATATTGTTCCAAGGAGCCTCGGAGGACCGGACGCAGCATACAACTACGTTCTAACAAGCGAATCCACAAATAAAGCAAAAGGCAATCAAACGCCGTACAAATGGCTTTCTCCCGATAGAGACAAATGGCGCGCGTACACTGAAAGAGTCCGCGCCCGCGCTGCAGAACTTGGTTCCAAACGCTGCAGGCTATTGCTGTCCGAAAACGCGGAGGAACTCATAAACAAATATACGGCTCTGGCGGAAACAGCCTGGATTTCAAAGCTTGCCCAACGCATAGTATGCATGCATTTTGGATTCCAATTTGGTGGAAACACCGGAGAAAAACGCGTATTTACCGTGCCCGGGAATATTACCGCAAAAATCCGCAGCGCGTTTGGATTAAACAAGATTCTTCATAATATCGACGCAGACAAGAAAAATATGTCAGAATTCGATATTGTGAAACTCGACTACGAACTAGATAAAAAAAATCGAAAAAACAAGAAGCACCACGCCCTGGATGCAATGTGCCTATGCTTTGCACCGACGGGGCCCAACGCTCAAAAGCTTGGAATAGGCGCGCTATTGCCTCCTGAAATAGCCGCAAAAGCGGAAGAATTTTTTAGGGGGTATATCGAAAAAGTAGTCCCCAACGAAGTGGCTCCAAAAAAACCCAAACTGGAAGAAAGCATATATTCCAAAAGAACAATAAACAGAAAAGAATGTATTGTAAGAAAATTTAATCTTGTAGATTTGGCGTACAAAAGCGGCTTGAAACCAGTATACGATATCTCCGCAATCGAAAAACTGCTTGAAGATAAACCGAAAAAGATTCCGCCTATCATAAATCCAACCGTTCGGAGAATCGTGAGAGATTTTGTTTCCACAAATCCAAACGAAGACGAATGGCGCAATTGGTGCAAAACCGTGCGGATGCCGTCCAAGAACAGAAACGGCACGCGCATAATCAGAGTGCTGGTTTATGTAGGAACTCCCGAAGAATACAAAGATTTGTCAAAAGATGGATGCGGGGCATTTCGAAAGGGAGACTCCCACAAAGGACAAATTATTTGGATGGATAAAAACGGCAGATACAAAGTTTCTCCGGTATATGTTCATTCATCAAAATCCCAAACAATGGAATCGATTAAATCAAATCCCGATTTTATAAAAATAGCAGGATTTTTTAAAAGCCATTGCTTGGTGGAAATTGAAAGTCCCGTAGTCAACGGCAAAAGAGATGTTCTTCTATCTCCTGGAACATATATGATAAACACTATAATGGCAGCAGGAATGGCAATTCTGAGCGATACAAACGGAGTAAAAAGCCCGGCAATCAATATAAACTACCTTATGAACGCTGGTATGAGACGGATTTCAATCAAATATAAATGAGCTACCACATTCTTCACATTAACGACTACGGCTGCCGCCTTACAAAAGAGCGCGGTCTTTTGGTATGCGAAAAAGACGGAAGACAAATGGGCAAAATTGCCTTTGAGGACTTGCGCGCTGTGGTTCTGCTTAACGAAGCCCAGTCGATAAGCGGAGCGGTTATGTCGGCAATAACCGCAAACGACGCCATAATAATACACTGTAAAAATTTCAAGCCGGTCGGAATTACAATTCCTAATAACCGCACATATGACGCAAAAGTCGTGCTAAACCAGGCGCGCGGCAACAAGAATTTGAACTCGGCAATTTGGCGCAAATTGCTGGGAGCAAAAATTGAAAACAGCGCTTCGTGCCTTGAGTTGATAGGCGTAAAATGCGCAAACATCCCGCAAATAAGCTTGAATGGGCAAAAAAATTTGAATGAAGCCCGGTATGCAAGGGAATACTGGAAACGCTACTTCCCAATGTTGGGAGAATACGGGATGCGCCGAAACCCGGAAGATAAAACGTCTCCTGCCAATATTTTTCTAAATTACGGATACGGAATAATGGGAGGTTTGATACAGCGCAGCGTTATAGTGTCGGGACTAAACTATCTGCTCGGCGTAAACCATAAAACATATTATAAAAATATCCCGCTTGTATACGATATAATAGAACCTTTCAGATCATTTGTCGACTACGCGCTATACAAATACAACCTTTCCGACAACACGCCAAATATACGGTCATGGGCGGTATACCTAGGAAAATTTCTATCCAATACCCGCGTGCGCAAAGGATCACGAACAATAAAATTAATGGATGCCACTGATGCTTTGTGCGAAAGCCTCGCAAATGCATGCCGGGAAAAAAAGGCAGACAACCTGTGGGTTCCTAAATTTCATAAATGAAATTTGAAAGAAAGAGTCCTCTTAGAATGGGATGGTTAATGGCAATGTTCGATTTACCCGTCATCATCGACGAGGAGCGGAAAGAAGCCGCCAGATTTAGAAAGGCGCTCTTAGACGACGGATTTATAATGATACAATATTCTGTTTACTCTCGGCCCTGCGTATCGCTTGAACGCATGGCAAAATATTACGAACGTGTAAAATCCTACGCTCCGACGACAGGAGAAGTTAGATTGTTATTTTTTACCGACCGACAATGGGGAATGAGTAAAATAGTTAGCAGAATACCGAAAGAGTTGGAGAAAGTCCCCGAACAAGTTGAGTTTTTTTCTGAATTGATGGAAAACGAGAAAAACGAAAAATTGGATGAGAACAATAATTTTTTTGTTGTATAAAAAAATTGCCGAATTTCATGGTACAATGTAGAGCATAAAATTCGGCATAATCAGTTAAGACTTTACAGCTAAAAATTTTGTTAAGTATCGAGCATAAAATAAATTATGTCAATACTATTCTGAGAAAGATCATTTTGCTGTAAAGTCAAAACTTTTTTATCTATATTTTTTCTTTTTATATCATTCTGAGAAAGATCATTTTGCTGTAAAGTCAAAACTCGTTTTATCAAATTATTTTTTACATTATCAATATATAAGTTTGTTCTCTTCCATAAAAAGACTCATTTATTTTGCCCATTTTTCTTCTTTATGTAATCTCTGTCATAAAGAAGCCCGGCGTTTAACACAACTAGCACGGAACCGGCATTATGCACGAGCGCACCAGTGACAGGATTCAGCAATGCCATTACAGAAAGCGTTATAGCTATAATATTTATAGCCATAGACAGGCTTATGTTAAATTTTATAAGGCTGACAGTCGCCATGGACAATCGCTTTAAATACGGTATTTTTGATACATCGTCGCCCATGAGGGCTATTTCTGCCGCATCAACAGCTATATCGCTGCCCATTGCCCCCATTGCAACCCCTACATCGGCAATTTTTAAAGCGGGCGCGTCATTCACGCCGTCGCCTACCATGCATACCTTTTTGCCGGCAGATCTAAGTTCCTTTATCTTTTCTACCTTTCCCAACGGCAAAAGCCCCGCGAAAACTCTCTTTATTCCAATCTTTGACGCAATAAATTCTGCAGCCTGCGGGTTATCTCCAGTCAAAAGAATCGATTCTGTTCCCATTTCTTCCAGTTCGGAAACAATAGAAGATGCATTCTCTTTTAAAACATCGGAAAGCCCCATTGCGCCGGCAAATCTGCCTCCGATTGCCACTAATATAACTGCCTTTCCGGCATTCCGCAACCCTCCAATCCCAGTTGCCTCCTCTATTTCGACGGAGTTTTCATCCATGAATTCGGCGTTCCCACAAAGAACTTTGCGCCCCCCGACGACCGCGCATACCCCACGACCGGGAACCATTGTAAAATCATCAGGCGCCGACAAGCCAATCCCTTTCTCCGCCGCGCGGGAAACAACCGCCTTGCCTAACGGGTGTTCAGAACGTGATTCCGCTGAAGCCGCATAAAAAAGCAAATCGGATTCAGAGAAAGATTTATCCAAAACAATTATGTCGCTTACCGACGGCTTGCCTAAAGTTAAAGTTCCTGTCTTGTCGAACGCCGCGCAATCAACTTTCCCCATTTTCTCCAATGCAGCCCCAGATTTTACTATGACTCCGTATTTTGCAGCCTGCCCTATTGCTGCCATTACGGATGTGGGAGTCGCCAACACAAGCGCGCAGGGACAAAACACTACTAGCACAGTGACTGCACGGGTTATGTCTCCCGTAAATAAATATGTCGCAACGGCTATCACCAAAGCCGAAGGAACTAGCCATGACGCCCATTTGTCGACAATCCGCTCGGTAGGAGACTTATTCTGTTCTGCCTCGCGGACGATTTCAACAAGTTTCCCAAACGACGAATCCTTGCCAACCTTTAAAGCCTTAATGTCCATCGAGCCAAAGCGGTTAATTGTGCCGCAATATACTTTATCGCCTATTCCCTTATCTACCGGCAGTGATTCTCCGGTCATAACCGATTGGTCCACCGACGTCTGCCCCGATATTATTTCTCCGTCAACGGGAATCGATTCTCCAGGCAAAACCCTCAATATATCTCCGGCTTTTATATCCTCCAGCACAACCTCTTTTTCCCCGCCCTCGGTCACGATTCTACCGCGGGCAGGCGCAAGCGATACCAGATTTTTTATACCCCTCTTTGCGCGCTCCACAGTCATATCCTCAAGAATGCCGCCTATAGCCATTATAAAAGCCACCTCTCCCGCGGCAAAAACTTCCCCTATATAAACCGCCGCAAACATCGCTATCGAAATAAGCAGCGGAGACGATATTTTGCGCCGAAAAATTATCTGCTTGAACGCCTTAAACACAATAGGTATTCCGCAGATTGCAACCGTTATCCACGCCGGATTAATTGGCAGCTCAACTTTCGCTAGCATGCATACAAGGCTCGCCGCCAAAAAAATTCCGCCGGCTACCGTCATTTTTAATCCCGATAATAATTCCACCGTTTTTTCCATAGCATTTTCTCCGTCAAAATTTCAAAGCGCCATAGCTCCAATTGCTTTCTTATTAAAAACCGCCAGGCAATACTGCGCGTTGTTAATAAATCCCCATCTAAAAATTGCCCCCAATTCTAAACTATTCTAGAAAATTGCTCTAAAGCCGCGGAAAGCTTTTTTAAAGCTTCCTCTCCTTTTCCCGCATTTACCGCGTCCATCACGCAATGGCGCAAGTGCGATTCAAGTATGGACTGCCCCGCCTTGTGCAGCCCAGCCTTCGCCGCCCCTATTTGAACGAGAATGTCCTCGCAATCCTTTTCCTGCTCCATCATCCTTATTATTCCGCCTATCTGCCCCTGTATGCGCCTCAAACGCTTCACAGCCTTTTCCGAATCAATGCACTGTTTCATATCTTTTTTTGATTATGCCATATACCCGTATTGGGTATTTTAAATTTTGTAAAGAAAATTTTTCATGTTTTTGTGTCATTAAGATTTTATGCGCAAAAATGAAGGTGCGCAGAAATCCGCAGATTGCGCATTAATGCAAAATAAACGCGGCAAATAGAAAAAAATTGCGCGCTGGAAAAAACTTCAGCGCGCCCAAATTAAAAAATTCCAAATTCCCCGCTTATCTGCGCCTGCGGAGAGCCGCAAAAGCAAGCGCCAACGCGCCAAAACAAGCCGCAAAAGCCGCTGGTTCGGGAACTGCGGAAGTCGCATTTATCCAATAACCGCCGTCCCCAGCGTCGCGTATGTATGCAAAATCTCCGATTGAATCCTCTATTACAAGAATATTTTCTGCGCGCAAGAAACCGTCGTCGTCGTAAAAAGTGACAATATTGTCAAGCTCCATGAGCTTCAATGTAAAGTCGTTATGGTTCGACAGATTAAGGGTGAAAGTCGCGCCATCGGCATAGCCTATAAAACTTCCGATTGTCGAAGAAAAGCCGTTTGTCTCCATTGCCAGAGACGATCCGTCGAAGTATGTAAAACTTCCGAAATCATTGTTTGCGCCTAAAACAATTTTGGCATGCGACGCTTCAAAATGCTCCGTTTGGACCTTGTCTTGGTATGTAAGATAATAATTTATTATATTAAAGTTAGATGCCCCCTGCGACGCCGCGCCCTCGGTATTAATCGCGTTTGACGAGTTGAGAGTCAGCACGTACGGATTATCCGAAGAAGTGCTTATTAAATACGTTTTCTGGGAAAAGCTGACGGCATTTGCGGCAGCATATGAAGTTAAAGACCCGCTTAGCAAAACGCAACCAGTAGAATCTTCCGTAGTTGATTTCAAACTTGCATTTGCGCCAATAACATTAGTGCCGTTCAATTTTATAGCCATTCTTGTATCAGCCCAGCTGTATCTTCCGGTTACGGTCACATTGCCCTGTATGTCCCAATTTCCCCCGTTAATAGCCGTAACAGTCGCATTGGTGTTCTCTGAAAGGAAAAATTTTCCAAATGCGATAATTGTACCTGTTGAAAAAGTAGAACCGTTTACGGAAACCGTCGATCCGCTGAAATTGGACTGTCCGTAAATTTTAAAATTTTTGTTTATAGTTATGTTTGCATTTGAATCTGTATTAAAATAATTGCCCCAATGGGCCTTTCCTTCTACGTTTACATCAAATACTATCGTAGATTTGCCGATTAGAGGATCGGCCAGCTTAGAAAAGCCCAATGCAAGAGTTCCGTCTCCTGTAAAATTAATGGTATTTGAAGCAGAACTTGAGGTAATAAGCTCTTTTGGAGAATCGCAGCCTCCTATTGAAAAAGTCACCCCGCTGTCTATTACGATAGTAGTATCTGTATAATCTCCGACGTTCAACCTGTCAACCCACTGGTCTGAATCAACTTCAAGCGTAATTCCGCTGGAGCCCATAGTAAGCGATGTGTAAGGAGATTCCAACGAGCTTGACGGAACTTCTCCTTCAGACCATGTGGATGAAGATCTCCATTTGCCGCTCTCCACAACATCGGCATTTGCTGCTGAAAAAGCTAATAAAATTACTAGCGAATAAAAGAACTTGTATCTTTGCATTTCAATATTCCTACTCTTTAAGTTTTTATTTTTATATATAATAGAATGCAGTGTTTTCAAGTATAAAATTCTGTATTAAAATGGTGGGCCAATGGCAGTAAATATATAAAAGTTTACTTATAGCAAAAACCTTTTCCAAATTCAGCGGCTTCAAAATGCGTTTTGATCGGCGCGCAACACATGGAAATACAACGTTTAAATAAAATCTATTTTTTAATAGACCTATAATATATTCTATTTCCAAATAG
>UMCV01030884.1_pt1 | contig 14840 bp, 12 predicted proteins | sample 1964311 | NCBI WGS metagenome assembly UMCV01 (sample SAMEA4835976, study PRJEB28245) | human gut metagenome | biome: gut microbiome; material: fecal sample | place: Denmark | collected 2008 | reverse complement strand
ATTAAAGAATTATAAGTTCGTTTATTCATAATATCTTGTTTATTATCATATTTACGCTTAGTATTTAAGTCAACACCTGTAGTAGGATTAAATCTACCATTAGTATCAAGAATATCATATTTGATTCTCTCTACGGGGGATTGATAATTAACAATTGGTTGATTTATTTTATTAGCTAATTCATCTTCAAGTCCTAAACTATAAATTTCTGGATTAAGAGTAACAGTTTTTTCAATATCTTCAATACCACCATTTTTGAACTTTATTCGTTTCCCCGTAGAGGGAATCATTCTTAGACTTGTCTTACCATTGCTTGTAACTGTATAAACTCCACCATTTTTAGCATGTTTACGAAGTTCTGGATATTTATTATAAACTTTAGTTTTAATATCATCACGTCCATGAAGTCCTGCAAGTCTTAAAGCATCAATAGCATCAGACTTAGTAGGAATAGGATAACTTCTATTTTTACCAGCAAAATCTTTTTTATCTACATTAGGATAAGGTTTAGATTTAGAACCATAATCTTTAGAACGACTTAAACCACCCATACGTTTTTTATTTCTTTTTTTATAAAAATTATTAACTAAATTATCTCTATTAGCTAAACCAGCTTCTCTATATATTTTATTAATTTCTTCTCTAACTTCATCATCAGTACCTCTAAGAATAGCTCTTTGCATAGGAACATATTTTTCATCTTCAGGATTAAAATATACTCTTGCAGTTTTACCACTTCCTCTATTATAAATCAAATTAGTAACTAATGCTTCTTTAGTTTCAGTAACATTTCCTTCATCATTATAATATTTACGAATAAAATCTATTCTTCGTTTCGCACTTTGGTTAGCACTTTTAATTCTTTTAAATCTTAAATCTCTTTCATCTTCTTCAGTAATATATTCTCTTCCTTTAGAATCTTTTTTAATTTTATCATTAATATTACCTCCAGTATATCTATCTACTTCCATTCCAAAATTATCTTTATCAAAACCTTTACCTTTAGGAGCATACCATCTACGATTAATTCTATCAAATTCTATACTATCAGGATTTTCAGAATAATTAATTAATTTACCAACTTCAGTATTATCGTAATTAGGAGTATAATCTGGACTAATAATAGAATTTTCTAAAGTAGAAACATTATTTGCTAAACTTTGCATTTCTTTAATTTTTTCAAAACCATTTTTCTTAGTACCATATCTACTTTTATTTTTTGTATTTCGATTATTCTTAGTACCATCATCGTTAATATTATTAACATCTTTATATCTTTCTTGAGCATTAAAAACTTTATTAGGATTATTTCCTTTCATAACTTTTTCAGCAGGAGATTCACCATTAAGAAAAGGAACAGAACTAAATACTTTAACTTCAGTAGGAGATATGTGCATAACTTCTCCATCTTCAACTTCTAAACCAGTACGAGGATTCTTGCCAATATCAATACCACCTTGTTCATGTTTTCTACCTTTCATATAGTAATAATTCTTTTTATTAGGAATAGGTATAGCAACACCACCACGAACTATATTAGGTCTAAGTCTTTTATTACTCATAATCTGTTATATTGTATATTTTGACGTTATATAAAGCCTTATAACGTTGTCTTATATTGAATTTGATTAATTATACAAGAAAGCATATTAAAATCAATGTAGAGCTGATAACAGCTATTATTTACGCTTTTTCTTGCCTTTGCAGCCTCCCAATTTCATTTGAGCGAGTCTATCGGAGTATTGGTTATTATTAGGAACTTGTTGATTAACATTTTGAGTAACAGGTTGAGTAGAAGAATAACTATTAGGAGTAATAGAAGTTTTTTGTTCATAATCAAAACCATCAGCTTTTTTAATCATTTTAGGAGTACTTGGACCGCCAATTAAACTATTAACAACAGATCCAACACCAGAAGCAATTCCTCCAACAGTATCATTAAGATTATTACCAGTAAATTGATTTGCGATAGTAGAACCGAAATTAGCTTTCTTTCTACCACCACAAGCATACTTCTTTTGATTTTTAATTCTATCTGTATAATTACCTTGTTTAGTTTTCATTTTTCCACCATTTTTTAAAACAACTTTCTTTTTATATTCATCAACATAATCTTGATTAGCATAACTTTGAGTCATAGCTTGTGCAGCCGCTAAACTATCTTGTCTATATTGTTCTTCTTGCTGCATTTTAAATGCTTTTTCTTCTGCTTTTTTTCTTTTAGCAGCACCAATAGCAGAACCTATAACACCACCAACAGCTCCTATAATACTACCTAAAAATGCTTTATCACGTTTAACAATTTTATTTTTCATAACTTACTTATTTTATAACTAAGAGATTCAAAATCAATACGTCTATCTTGCATTAAAAATTCAAATTCAACAATAAAGTAATTACCATAAAGTCTACTCATAACAGCAGAAGATTGATCTCCTTCATTACCAATCATATCTCTAAGATAACTAAAATTCCAATTACCTAAATCCCAATAAGGTTTTTTATAATTACCAAAAATATTTTTATGTTCATTAGGATCAATGCTTTCGTTATCAACAGTAATATTTATATCGTTAGTATTAACATTATCGTTATAAACTCTAAGTATTTGACCAGCATAAGGAGTATCTAATTTCTTTACGGGGAATGGAACATCGCCTCTTACAGATTCATCTACTTTATATAATTTATAAGTAATATATTCTAAAAACTTAACAATGTCATATCCTTCATTAATAATAAAAGACAGTTTACAACTATTATTAAATCTTTCAACAGCATTAGCATAACCATAAATATTAGCATAAGTACAATAATTATTAAATTCTTCAGTAAAATTATAAATAGTATCATATACTAAATTACCGCTTCGAAAACCATTAATAAAATAAACTCTATTTTTACTATTATAAGCATCTCTAAAATAATAACTATGAGTAGAAATAAAATTTTGAGTTTTATAATTATAACTAAGAACTAAATTACGTTTTTGAGTGAAAGTACTACCATCTTCATTTTTTCTAAATATATCATAATCAAATTTAATAAGTAAACGATTATTTCTAATATCATGAGCAAATCTTACATTATTAGGTTTAGCTTTAATAAGCCATTCAACAATATCGTTACTAATAATAGCTAATTGGTTATTATCAAATCTGTAAATATTATTATCGTCATTATTATAAAATATATAGCCAAATTGGTCAACAATAGCACTTCGCTTATCTTGAAGACCTCCATAACCTAATTCAGAAGTAAATACTTCTTTATAAGCAACATCAAAAGCGTCTGGTTGATGAAGTTGAATATTTTGGTCAATAGTTTTAAGTTCATTATTTAAATCAAACATAAAAAGACTATGTTCAGTATGAGCTAAAACTAAATTACCAATTCCAACTAAATTAGTAATAATACCTTTATTTTCAGTAATATTTTTATATGCTTCTAAAGAAAATTTTCGCCAACTATTTTCTCTTGATTCATCTTGAATAACGTTACTTCTACGAATAGTTTTATTATAAACATCAATATCTTTAATATCTTCTCTATAATTACTATAAGTTTTAGGATTAAATTGGTCAGCACTACCTTGTCTATTTTCAAAAAGATCAATAGAGTTAGCTGGTGTAACCATATAGCCTGTTCTATATTGAGCACTATCATTTCCAGAAGCAGGTTTAGTTACATAAGATTGAGGTTTAGGTTCATTTTTAAAACATTTACTTTCATGAAAAACTGTATCAATAACAGGCATTTGTAAATAACACATAAATGGTCTATCATTTTTATAAGTTTCATTATTATTAGGAGAAACAGTAGTAGGATAATATTGATATTCAGCATTTTGCATAGTCACAATACCATTTGTTTCATTAAATACAACACCTGTATCGGCATATATAATAGTGCCACTATAAGTATAAACGCCATTAAGACCTGTACTAATAATTCCAGTATTATTTTTGTTATAAAAAACATCAGTAAATTTAATAAGAGTTTTATTATTATTATTATTATATATATTAGGATTATCTTTAACTAAAGAAACTCTATATAAATTAATATCATTATTTTTCTTTTCAGTAGCATTAACAAAAAGATCATATTTATTATCAATAACTATACATGTTCCTACACCAATACGATTATCTTTTACAGAATTAGCAACAGCTAATTTATAATTAGGCATAGGATATAGTTTTTCAAAATTATAATCTTGTAATTGAACTTTGTTCATATCAGTAACGAATCCAAAAGGAGCATTTCTTTGATAATAATTAATATTAGGAATATCATTATAATCGAAAACATTTTTTCCTTCAATTCTAAGAAAATCAAAATCTAATTCTAAAGTATCATCTATATCTAAATTATCACAATAAAAATTCATAGTATTAGAACTCATCGTATTTAATGAATCTTTTTTAACTACATTATCAGTATTATCATATATTCTTAAATTGCCATTTATAATTTCTAATTCACTATAATTACCAGTAATACTTGCAACAGTATTTATTAATCCATCAATAATTCTTCCAGAAATACTTCCTCCGCCATTTTTAATAACACCATAAGCTAAATTTCCATCTGTTATTCTATTATTAACTATTTTAGCATTATATATAATACCGGAATATAATTTTACAGTATTATGATTATTAATTCCTTTACTAATGGTAACATTTGCTAATGAATAGTCATTATAATTAGTATCTCTTTTAACTATAATAGTATCTGTATTTCTAAAATCATTAATAGTAAGTAGTCCAGTATATTTACTTCTTTTTTCAAATTTTTCATAAGAAATAAAATATCCAACATAATTATTAGGTATATTAATATTATTAAAATAAGGACGATAAACTCTATGACTATTAACATCTATGTTATTAAATGGAACTTTAAATAAACTATCTCCATTAACGTTTATATAATTATCAAAACCATATTTTCCATTATTTATATAATTATTAAAAGTAAATATTTTATAAAATTCATAATTTAAATTTTGATTTATAAAAGGTTTTACAGAATCAATTAATTTATTTTTAACATAATCATAATCTTCTGTTCTAATTTCATCTTGTATTTCTCTACTTAATTCTTTAGTAATAAAATTATAATCAGCATAATATCTAATCATATGATTAGCAGGATTTTTATAATCATTTATAATATAACCTGAAGTTAACAGTGTATTAATTATAATATCATTTATTTTAGCAGTTTTATCAACACTACAATATATATAATCTAATCTATCTTGTTCAAACTCAATTTGAGGAACTGGAATAATAAATACTACTCCATCTACTTTATTTCCGTCTTTATTAACGTGTTGAGGAAAAGTATTATCTATTTTATAACCATTAGTAAAATTACCATATTTATCTACAAAATGAATAAAGAAATTATATACTTCTCCGGGAATTAATGTAGTAGTAAGTTTTCTATTAATAAAATCTTTATCTGTTTTAATATAAGAAAAGCCTAATTGTAAAGCAATTTTCATATTATTAATTACTTTAATATTAGACATATCATCATTAATAACTATTCTATATATTTGATTCCTACTATAATCAATATTTTTATAATTAACATTAATTATAGCAAAATACCCGTTTATTCTATTTGTGTCTATTACATTATTTTCATTAGCTGTAGTTATATAAAGATCAGAAGCTTTAATAGTATGATCATTTATTCTATTATTTTTATTATCAAGAAAATCAACTAAATCTGTATCATCACAAGAAAAATATTTACTAAACGGAATTTCTATAGTAGCATTAACATGATATATAGATTCATCAAATTGATAAGGATTAGGATTTTCTTTATAAACAGTAACATCTTCTCGAATATTAGTATTTTCTGCAGTAGAAGTATTAATTACTGTCGTATATAAACCAACAGTAATATTTTTTACAGAATTAATAATTTCTTCTTCATCTATTTTATTTTCATTATAGCCAGCAATATATAATCTATTTTTATAATTAATAATATTTTTAACATTAAAATAATTATAATAAGTAGCAATTAATTCTTGACTACCATATTCTTCACAATTCTTTAAATTAAGAGTATAATAATTAATAGTATTTTTAACAATATCAATATCAAATGTTTTATAAGATTTAGTATAACTTTTACTTGAGCAAATAATACCTATTTGAAATATATTATAATTAACATCTAAATCTTTAATAGCTACTTTAAAAGTTTCATTACATATATCAGTAGTATCGCTAATATAATCAGAAAAACCAACACCATATCCGTCCCACGGTTTTCGACCGATAATTAAACTTGTTAATTGATCTATTTTAATTGTTTCATTTGTTTTTTCTGGAAAAGCATCTCTATTAAAAATATATCTAATTATATTATTTCTATTAATAACATCTATATAAATAGGATAACCAATAGGATACCATTGAGTATAATCTGTTTTATTTATTTTATAACGAATAAAAAGATAATACCAACCTTTATAAGCATTACCTTTGACATACTCAACATTACTTATAGCAGGAAGTTTAACTTCAGGAACAATACTTAATTTACTTTCTACTTGTCTTATATCTCCATTATCTTCAGCACCAGCTTTATCTGGATTACCTAAATTAATAGTTCTTAAAGGAACTAATTCATTATTATCACAATCATATTCACTAAAAGCAATAATTAAATCATTTTCTACATTATAAGTAAAAGTACCAGTAAATTTACCACCATGATAAGATAATCCGCTATATGCTAAATAAATATTTTCATCTTTATCAATAGTCTTTTCATTATATACGAATATATCTAATTTATTAATATTAGCTTCAACTTTATTATAATCTTGAACAAATAAAACTATACCAGTATTGATAGGAATAATACCTCTAATAAGAAAATTATTACGATAAATATTATGTATAGCAGTTTGTATTAAAGCATTTGTTATTATAGAATTTTCATTAGTAATACAACTTTCATCATGACTAATCTTAATATTACGAGCATCAACTAAAGAAAGATTATTACAATCTTTAGGGTGTTTATTAAGATTAAGTTTAGGAACTACACTCATAATAACTTTTATATTAATTATAAAATATTATATATTTTGATAGCTATTTTTAGCTCTATATTTAATCTTGATTTAACCTAATATAATTAATCACTTGCTAACATAAAATTCAACATAAAGCTAATTTTAGCTATTCTCGTTTATTTATTACCCTTTTGGATTAAAGGTGAAATTAAAGAATGCGTTACGCCATTGTTTATGAGCACCATCAATATCTTGTCCACGATTAATAACAGAACGTTTAGCTTCTTCTTTAAGTTGTAACCATGTATAATAAGGATTAGTACCATATTGAGAAGCACTAAGATTAAACACAGGGTGTTTATATCCACGGCATAACATTTTATACATGCAATAAAAACCAATAGCTTCTACAAGAATTGCATTATCTGGAATAACAGGAAATTCACAACCATAAACTTTACTACGTTCAGTTTTGATAGTATCATATTCAATAGTAATACAATCAGTATCAAAATCAAGTTCAATTTTATTACCATCTATTATAACGAAATTATGATTATTATTAGTTGTTTTACCAACATAATTATACTCATTTACTCTATATCTACCGGGCCACTCTTTATCATTAAGAGTTTCAGCAAGAAGATAATCTGGAACTTTTGCAGGATTATCATTATGATAAATATCTGTTGTATTTACTGCATTAGAACTGCTCGTTTCACTCGCAGGTTCCCCCGTAGGGAAGCAACCATTACAGCATCGTTCACTATTAGCTTCTTTCACTTCACAACCTTTATTATCATAAACTTTAATATTAGCATTAGCTATTGGGCAAGCACTAATTGCTATTCTTTCCTTTACGGGGAGTTGAACTTTAGCTCTTTCAGTATTTAATATATTAAGTTGTCCCATAACTTCTAAAGTCCAAACTCCAACTCTTGGAATCCAATCACTATTATCAGGATTAAAATCATTATCTATTTTAGCAATAATTCTTTCTATATTAGTTGTATCTTGTTTAATCATATCTCATAAAATTTAAACATTTCTCTGGATACTTATATAACAATATATTAAGTTTATATCGTATATCTAATTGTAAATTATAAATATCTTCAATAGTATTACAAACAGTATCTGCTATTTGTTTATAACTCATACCTCTATACTTATTAGCAAGATATTCAGTATGTTCATATTGAAGAAATTTATCTTTAATCATTTTAGAATCTTTAAAACGAATAAGATATTCACCTTCTTTATTTTTAAAAACTCTATAATCTACACCATCATAAGGAATATTTCTAAACTTATACCAAGCTGCTTCATTTTCATCATAAAGTTTAATACCTTGAGCAAGTAATTCTTTTTTACGAGCAGCAGTAGCAGAATAATCAAGAACAGTTACAGTACTACGATGTCTATTACTAAATTTCTTATATTTAATATAATAAGTACCAATACCGTAACCAAACTTATAACCTTTACCTTCAAGAATACATTTATGAACTTTGGCATAATACGCATTAATAATAGCTCTATATTTACTTGAAAGAATAGTACTACGTTTATTAGCAAGTTCTATAAATTTATTATATTTATATTCTTGTCTTAGAGTATTACAATATTTAATAAGTTGAACAATAATAAATTTATTATCATCTTCATTAGCAACAGAGAATAATTTAATAACTTTATTATAAAGTAATTCAGAAGTATTATATTCTTTATTTATCCATTCAGTTTTATAATCATCTAAATTAATATTATACGATTCAATAAGTAATTGTTTATTATTATCAAGATAATTATAAAGTTCTTCTTTATTAATTACAATTTCTTCTAATTCATTTTTATACTTAACAATATCTGTTTTAGCACTATAAATAAATTGAAGATAATAATTTTTAAATTTTACATCAGGTATCATAATATCTTTATCGTTATGCTAAATTAACAGAAGGAATTTCAGCAGTATCACGTATAACATTAGCATTCCATGTTTCAAGTATAAGTTTCTTAATAGAAGTAATCATATCTTCTGGTAGAAGAAATTCATCGTCATCACTTATAGAATCAATATCAAAAGGTTTATCATTAGTTTCTACTTCAATAATATGAGGATATTCAAATACAGATTCTATAACGATAGATCCTAAATTATTAAATTCAGAATCATTAATACAATTTATATAAATATATTCATTTATATAATCGTATGTAACACTTGGACATAAACCCGGAAGACTACCATAATATTTAGAAACAGATTCTTTAACAAAAGGAATAATGATAGGATTTTTAACTCCAGCAGTACGAACAGAATGAAAAGGAAGATTATTAGTTAGTCTAACAGGACGAGGAACTTTAACTTTTGTTCTCTTAATTTTAGGAAGAGGAAGATCTTTGGTTTGATAAATATCTCCGTCAGGAACATCAATAAGAGTAATTTTAAATCTTTGTTGTAGAACTTTATCTGTATAATTATGATTAGCATAACTATGACGTATAAGTTCATTACGAGCATGAATAATGCCAAGTTTGATAGCACGTCTTACAGGAATACTATCAGCTTGCTTTACAGAATGAGCAATTTCAGAAATAAGTTGATTAATACTTGCCATACATTTACTATTTATATAATTATACATTTCAATATTATAGCTGCGAGCAAATATAATATTACTTGAAAAAGAACAAAGAAAAGTAATAAATTTTTTGTATTAAGTATATAAACAACAAAAGCGGCAACATGTTTAGAAACACATATTGCCGCAACAACAAATCTAATATAAACTCAATTAGCTGTTTTAAAGTAATTCCAAGTTTTAGTACTACCAGAATCTTCATCTTTAAAATAAAAAGTAATAGCAGATTCAATAATTTTATTATCTAATTCATTCTTATTAATATTACGGAACCATTCAGAATATAATCTAACATAATCATGATATTGAGCATTAATAGCAACATAAACGTCCCATACAGTAATACTACTATTTATATTACGAACATATTTATCAAATACATTTTTAGCACAATCGTAATTATATATTTCTCCTTTACAAACTTTACCGTTATCAGCAGTATGATGCATAGTACTTACTTGCCATTTAGCATATTCTTCATCAAAATGAGCACCTTTAATAGATTCATGAAGTTTTCTCATAGATTTCCAAAATGTTTTATTATCTTGTTTTTCAACATAATCAAAAACATTATGTAAACTCATAATTCCATTATACAATTCAGTAGAAGAAACATTTGCTTCTTTATAACTATTTATAATATCTTTATATTTAGACATAAAATATTAATTTAAAATATTTTGTTTAAAAGTTTCAATATCATTATAATCAAATACAAGTTGTTTATCAAAAGAAGGAATATTAATTTTAATTGTTCCTCCTCCAATTTCTACACCACTAAACACATTAGGATATTTTTTAACTTGGGCAACAACTAAATTATCAATACTTTCGCTTAAAATACCTTCTATATCAACTTTACCATCTTTATCTTCAATAGCTTTTAATAATCCATCTAATTTACCAATATAATTATTAGCTACACGAGATACATAAGGTTTTATAATAAAAGAAAATGGATTGCTATCTAATACTTCATTAAGTTTTTCTCCAACAAAAGTAGATACTTTATCTACAATAACTTTTCTTTCTACCATAATATATTAATTTAAAGATTTAACAAATTCTGCATAAGTAAGATTAGGATTTAATCTAGCAGCTTCTTGGAATCTCTTAAAAACTTCAATATTTTTATTAGCTTCTTTAATAATTTCTTCTTTCTTTACTTTTATATTATTTAATTGTTTTTCCAGTAATTCTTTTCCTCGTGGAGAAGCAGCAACTTTATCTTTAACAGAATTAATTAATTCTTCTTGAATCATAAGTTGAAGTTCTCTTTCAATAGAACTATAAGTTTCATCTTTAGCTAAAAGTTCTTTTTGATCATTTGTCATAGAAGCAATTTCATTATTAATAGAATCCCAAATATTTACAGCATTATTAATATTTTGTTGAGCAGGCTGTTTAGCTTGTATAAGTTGTTGTTTTATATTATTAAGTTTTTGAAGCTCCTGTTCAATAACAGAAATATATCCTTCAGGATTATTTTGAGCTATACTTAATAAAGGATCTGCTTGACCAAGATTAAATTGATATTGAGGTGTCATATTAATTTGTCGTTTGATTTGTTATATAAAATAAGAAGTAGGAGAATAGTCTCCTACTTCAATTAGAGTATTAAATTATGCTGCTGGAGCAGGAGTTGTAGACTGTATATGGCAAGGATTATAACTTGCATAACCTTCAATAACGGGAGTATTAGGAAGAACTACTTTACCACTTATCATACGACAAGTTCTACGCCATAAATTGAAATCAGCATGTTCAGCAACACGACGAATATCGCACTGAATCAAAGCGTCTTGATAAGGACGAGTAGCTTTTAAAACAGCAAGTTCTGTACGAAGTTCTCCAATTTCAGAAGACAATTCATCTTTGCTATCACGAGAATACTTATACAAATTAAATGCGTCTTCATTATGTTTAGCATTAATAGCGTCAAAACCATTACGCATAGCAGAATAAATACTAAATAATTCAGCATTAAGAACATTTCTATCGTCTTGACGAGCTTTTTGAGCATCATATGCTTTCTGCCACATACCATTAACAAGTTCTACAAAATCAGCACATTGTTTACGTTCAAAATATTGCTCATTAGCAGCTATAGCAACTTCTCCAGCATTAGTACCACAATTTCTGCCAAATATTCCAAGAGGATTACAACCATTGTTAAGCAAGGAAACAGCAAGACCACCAATACCAAGTCCAAGAGCAGTTCCAGCCAATCCTTTAGAAGCATATTCTTTCTTTGTATGTTCTTTTTCGTCCATTTGAACATAACCTTTTACATTTTCTTTATCTACAAGAACCATAAGATTAATAATTAAATTAGTTAATAAATAAGTTTGTAATCGATTACATTTACAAATAACAAAATTCATTTACAAAAAAAACGCATAATTACAATGCTATTTGTAACTATGCGTTTTTCAATTAATTAAGGTATAACTATATTCGTAATATATTATAAGCCTTGTTTATCTTTATACTTTTTAATACGAGCTAAAGTAGCTTTATCAAAATCTTTCTCACTCCAATTAAGTTCTTTAAAACCGTATTCTTTATGACCACGAGGAATTAATCCTAATTTAATATAATTATCAAAAGTACTTGGACTACAATGTAAAATACGTTCGCAGGCTTCACGTTTACTTATACGTTTAATACCTCTGTTTAACTTAGTAAGACTTGATATAATATCGTCTAATTCATAATCGCTATGATTACTATTACCAGCATCAATATTATCAATTGCTTCTTCAAGTACTTTATTACATCTTTTTGTTCTTTTGCAAGAGGAACAGCTTGCATAGCCCAATTAAGTTTTGCAGCAATTTCTTTTGTATTCATAATTATATATTTAATTTAAAGTTTATCAATATGTTTATAACCGACTCCAAGTTTATCAAGTATAGGTTTAAGTAACCAACTATAAAAAACAGGAGAAAAAATAGCAGAATTAAGCAAAGTTATATAATCTTTATAACCAGAAAATATATAAGCAACAGTAATAAATATAATAGATACTATAAGAACAATGCGTTTACTCCAAGTAGAAACTTTTTTATCTCCATTAAGATAATCAATAAATTTAATTATAATATAAGTTAGTATAACAATAGAAAAAATATAAGAGAAATTAAAATGATTAAGTATATCGCTAAAAACTATATTTGTAATATCCATAATATTATTTTAATTAATATATTGTTTATTATTGCTGTCAACAATATTTATATCAATATAATTTTAAATATAATATCTTTATATTAAATAACAAAATTATAATTGTTTATTTTAATAGTTTCCTAAAAAGAAAAAATCCGACATAGCATTAATTAAAGATGTACTAAAAGTACTTCCACTTTTGATTATATTAATATAATCTTTATTACTATTTGCGATTTCAAGATTAGCAAATGTAGAAAAAGATTGTCCAGACGATATAACATCTATAGCAGAAGAATCAAGATTATTAACAGATTCAACAAATTTTAAATTACTAAGCATTTCTATATATTCAAAAACAGTAGGAATATACATTTTACATAGTGATTGATTATATCCATTATATATTGAAGGAAATGTTGATCTAAAACGTGAAATGGGCATAATTCTATCAATATTCATATATCTTGAAATAGACATAAATATATTACTACCGTTATGTTCATTTATAGAACTTCTTGCTAAATCATTAATAATAGTTTGGTCAAAAACTTCAAGGTATATATATATTCCATTATGACCAATAATAGGAAAAGGTAAAAAACTTCTATATTCAGTATTAACAACTATACCTAATATCATATAATTAAAATTACTATTGTAATATTCTAAAGGAAGAATTGTACCATCTTTTAGTAAATAATCTCCAGTTTTAAGATTATAATCAGTATGTAATTTACAAAAATGATTATCTGGATTACCAACAATTCTATAAGTTAATCCCGGTCTATTATAAATATAATATTCAAAATCTTCATTAGGAATTAATTTATATTGATTACTTCCAGTCTCTTGAACATATTTTAAACCATAAGCTGTAGCATTAGTAACTTGATTTCTATTAAATAAATATTGACCATGAAATTTAAAACATAATTTATCAGTATTATTTGTAGCATAAGTAGTATCTCCAATACCAAAACAATTTTTATCCTGTAAAAAATATAAATTAGTATTAGTAATAGTAGTAGTTTGTACAGCTACTTCTTGATAAACATCTTCTATAACTCCAGCAAAAGGTATTTGAGGTTTACTTATAAGACGTCCTTTACAAAATAATGCTCCTTTAGGGAAATCATTAGCTGCAGTATTAACTACAGCTAATTCATCAGCCACAAGATTTCTCTCGCTTAAAAAATTAGAAAAAGTATTATAAATATTAAATCTTTTAGCCATACTATTATATTAATTAGAAAAAGTATTATAATACTTTTTATGATTTGTATTATAATACTTTTTATGATTTGTAGGTATATTATACTTTATACTTCATGCCAAGCAAATGCTTCAATTATAGCTTGTTCAACAACTTCTGTAATTTTTGAATTTATACCTTTAAGTTTTATACCGTTATCACTTAAAGAAAGATAAGGTTCAGATGTTGGATCTATAATTAAATGAATATCTTTTCCTGTTACTTTAACACCATTAGTTCCTTGATAAACATCTATAAGACCGGTTACATCAAGATAAATAGCATCCTTACCAGCATCAGTATTAAAAGTAATAACAAGATAAGTACCCGGGTCATGAGATACTGGATCTGTTACAAGCTCAACAGTATTAATCATACCGTCTTTAATAAATGCAGTAGCGTCAATACTTGCTATAATAGAAGAATCAAAACCTTCAAGATTAATCTTCTTAGTTTCAGTATTATAAGTAAGATTAAGATGACCTTCTACATTAGTACCGTTTTTCTTAATAAAGTTTTGACCTGTAACATCTCTTAGAGCAGTTGTATCTTCAGCTTTAAGACCATTAGCCCCTAAACTAAGAGTAACATTTCCTTGAGTAGGATCAAGTTTAATACCAACAGTAGGAGTTTGTTCAGAACCACCTATTTCAATACCTTTATTAGCAGCAGCTACAACTCTTGTAACTTTACGTGTTAAATCATCACT
>UMCV01007862.1_pt1 | contig 14902 bp, 12 predicted proteins | sample 1964311 | NCBI WGS metagenome assembly UMCV01 (sample SAMEA4835976, study PRJEB28245) | human gut metagenome | biome: gut microbiome; material: fecal sample | place: Denmark | collected 2008 | reverse complement strand
AACCGCCGCGAGCGCATAATGCTGGCATGCGTGGTGGCCGGAATATTCCTGGTATGGCTCACAATGCTGTCGTCTAAAAACTCCGAAGTTTCCTCTGAAATTCAAAGGCTAAATTCGCGCAAAGCCATCGCAGAAACCGCAATAGCGCGCGCGCCGGAAATACAGGCAGAGCTTGAAAAAATCAGAAAGGTTTTCGACTCCTCAAAGACCGTGTCGGCTGTAAATTTACAAATCGCGGTGGAAAAATGCGCAACGGAAGCGGAACTGACTTATTCTTTATCGAGCGCCGAAACAAAGGATGCGGGAAAATTTAAGATACACACCATAACATTGTCGTCTCAAAAAAGCGATTTAAAGCAATACTCAAAGTTCGAAGAAAAAATAGCCGAACTTGAACCGTATGTCACTCTTGCCAGAGTTTTATTTGACGGAGACGGGAAAGGCGGAGTGACAGCAAAATACACCATAAACTCATTTGAGCTTGCGCAATAGCCCCATTTTTTGCCCCCCCCAAGCCACGCGCGTGCGGAAAATATTTCCAGGCAGCATTGCGATGCGGAGTTTCGGAAATTCAACGCTTTTGGGCTGCCGCATTCCGAAAATTTTTATCGGCAACCCGTTTCGGACTTCCAGCCCCGAAATATTTATAAAAAACGCTTTTTTTGAAAAATTTGAGACGCGTTTGAACGCGAAAACTTTTAAAGCCTCATTTTGTATTGTCTTGAATAAATCCGAATAAAAGCGGAGCTTCAACCGAATACCGGCTTATTTTTTGCGCCGTTTATAAAAGGCGCTACGTTTAAAAATTATGCGTGGGGGGAACTCTCCAATCAGCAAGAAACGCCCGGTTATTGGGCGTTTAGGTTTTCCCATTTCGCAACCATATTTTTATGCCCGAATATATTATCGCTCATTTCCTCGCCTATATGCTTTATGTGCAGCTCTTCGGCGTTATCCAGCAAAAACCTGCCTATTTGCTGGTGTACTATTTCAAAAGGCGATCCACTCTGCACCTTTTCCTGCAGTGCTTCTATATACTCTTTTTGGTTTTGAAAAGCATATTCTTTTATAAATTTGTGGGAAGAAAAAGTTCTTTCCATTTTTTCTATGACTTTTTGGCTTTATTGACATCCATAATAATATAAAATCCTTTGAAATAATCAATGGAGATATTTTTGACCTCATAAAATATTTTTCAATAAAAAAATAATAATTAAATAAAGATAGGCCTTTTATGTTATCCGGCCTCGCCAACAAAAGTCCGGAGCTGAAATTTCTCCGATTTGTAAAATCCCATATTGGCAAACTTGCTGTTTCTACGGGGCGCTTCCCCGATGTTTTAAAAGCCGCACAGGGCAAAGCCAAACGCGCGCTGAAAAATAATGCGCGCCGTTTATTTATCCGCAGAAATTCAGATCCGGCCGGCAAAGCCGAGAAAATTCCCTAAAATCCGCGCCGTTCCTAAAAATGCGGACGAACGGACAGTTAAAATAGCATTGTTCAATTTTTAGATGAACGCCAAATCAAAATAACTCCAAGAGATTGGAAAAGGAGGTTTGGAATCCAAACCAATAGATCCGGCCGGCAATGCGGATACTTCTCCAGCCAGGAAATCAAAACAATTAGAAGATAGTACGAAAGAGCAAGCGCCAGCGCAATTGCCAAATTCGCAAACGTCTCCGAACGCGACGCCTTTATGCCGAGAGGCACAGCCAGGACGACCATTGAAAATATCGAAAACGCCATGGCAAAATTCCGTTGAATCTGCATTTGGACCTGTATCCTGTCGCGGTACGCTAGTTCCGGCGTGGTTTCTCCCGGAGGGCGCGGATGCCAAGTTGTACGCGCCTGCATGAGCTCCTGGAAGTTCATTCTTTTTAAAGGCGTTCCTCCGTTTTCAATTTTCCCCATTATATCGTTAAGGGGAAGTTTTATGACAAGTTCGTCGAAACGCGCTGAAGGCAGAGGCTTGCGCAAACTTTCCGGATCGTCCGCGCGCGAGCGTTCGGCGCTTCCGTTTTTCAGCGTCAATAGGATTTCGTCTGAAACGTCGTCAAAAGTAAGAGTGGCCCTGTCGGATTGAATTGAGACTTTTGCCCTTCCCTGGGCGTCCAACTCCCAAATTCTAAAACTCACCAGCTCTCCGTCATCAGATGAGTTGGCGTAAATGACATAGCCAGGAAATTCGCGTATAAACGATCCCGGCTGGATAAACTGAAGCGGATTGTTGCGTATTAGATTTTTTAAAGCAGCCTTATAGGTTCTGTCCGCTACCGGAGCATAATAAAAATTTATCGCCACAGAAAAAAGCGACGCGCAAATCGCAAGAAAAAATACGGGAGCTGCCATTGTATATATGGATCTTCCGCACGCTTTAATAGCCACGACCTCGCTCTGGGCGGACATCCTGCCGAATACTAGCAGTATGCCTGTAAGCATTCCCAAAGGGAGCGCGTATGGAATCACGCCGGGAATAATGAGGGCGACTATCTGCAGGAAAAAACCTATCGACATTCTCCCTGCGGCCAAATCTCCCATAACCTCTTTTACAAGGTTTCCCACCACAAGCACAAAAACGAACAGCGCCACTGTCATAAAAGACGCAGCGGCAACCTGCTTTAATATATATTTGTTCAGCGTTCCCATTATTTCTTGCCGTGCGTTTTCTTTGCGGAATTCGCTTCCTGAGCAACCAATCCCGCCTGTTGTTTTTTCAGCTTGTACTTTACAATTTTAAGGCCGCGGGGCAGATATTTTATCGGGGCGTAAAAAACATACGCCAGAAATATTATCGCAAAACTGTACTCGCGCAATGCGAAAATCAGAATGATACACACTATAAGCACCACAAAAGAACGGAAACGCATGCTTGTAGTCCAGTTTATATGCTTAAAAGAAGAATAAGGGATGTTGCTGACCATAAGCCAGGCAATTAGCAGCATCAACGGAATCAGTATCAGAGGGGTGTAATCGCGCAACTCGAGACTAAGCATAGTAAGCGCTATTGAAGCAACCGCCCCCGCAGCCGCTGGGGCTGGAAGCCCGGAAAAATCCCCTGTTTCATATTTTTCATGCCCGACGATATATGGATTTGTCAAAACATTAAAGCGCGCCAGCCTTATTGATGCGCATAGCATAAATATGAACCCTATGAGCCAGCCTGTGTTTTGCAGAAGATTTCTGTAAAATTCAGGCATCGTTTCAGTTGGCTGAAGTATTAAAAAAAACATTAACAGGCACGGGGCAATGCCGAAAGACACGCTGTCGGCGAGAGAGTCGAACTCTTTTCCAAAGAGCGAAAGCTTGCCGCTGGCGCGAGCCACCCTTCCGTCGAACGCGTCGCAGAAGAACGACATCAATATGCAAAATATAGCGAGCATATAATACGACGTGCTTGGCTCCGGAGAAGCATTTGACGGCGTAATCAAAGTAGCCAGCTGTTCCACGGTCCGGTTGTCAGAATCCGCGTTAAACTTTCCCTGGATGCAAAGGATTATCGAAAGAAATCCGAAAAACAAATTCCCCGCAGTAAAGGCGTTTGGCAAAATGTAAATCTTGCTCGCTTGATGGACATTTTCCCAAAGCCTTGGGCTATCGTCGCGTTCTTTGCTCATTTCTTTAGAGATTCAAGATAATTCCAAAAGTTGTCTTCCTGCTCAAGCATAGTCTCCTCTCGGAACGGAAGCTTAAAGCGGAAAACAAAATCCGCAAGGGTATGCTGATGCAAGATATAGTGCGCGTGGAGCGTCTGCTTTTCCTCAAGAAGTTCAAAATATATGCGGTAGTCTCCAGTGCGCAAACGGTAGTAAACTTTTCCGGCCCTGTGGATTTTACCGAGATCGGGCATTCCATTCTCAAGCTGAGACGCGGTTAGAGAGCCGAAACTGTCGATTATCTCAAGCTGAGAAAGCTTATCGAGCTTGTTTATTTCCGCCATACTCTGATTGCTGAACGTGACCTGATACATATAGTGCTTCCAATTTAATGCGCCCTACATAAGCATTTATCGAAAGATTCTTCAAACAAAATAATTTTTGAAACTTTTTTTGATATTGCCCGTTTTTTAGGTGCAGAGACCAAATAACAAACCTAAAGATTTCTTGAAAGTTAAGCAAAGAACCGTTTGAAATCTTTTAGCACCAAACAAGAAGTTTTTACCCGCATAAAATTATGAAAAAAACACTACTTACATTGATAATTGCGGCGGCAGGAATCTTGGCATCGGCGCAAATCCGGCCCGAACCCAAAAAGGACGGTGGCATTTTCGCCGGAATGGATCCCGCAACCCGCATACAGCTCATGAAGCAATTCGACAAGGACGGCGATGGGCGCCTTAACGAGCAGGAGCGCGCCGCCGCGCGCGAAGCGCTCAAAGACAAATCTGCCGACCTTGAACAGCTCAAGAAAAACCACGCCAAAGACGTAATAAAGAAATTCGACGTTGACGGAGACGGGAAACTTGACCAAACCGAATTATCTGCGTTCCTAGACGAGCAGAGAAAACTTTTTGACAAGCAGCGCAAGCACATACCTCCGCGCCGCAAATTCAAGCCTAGCAAGGAAATGTTGGCAAAGTTCGACAAGAACGGAGACGGAAAGCTCGACGACAACGAACGCCGGGCAATGTTCCAGGATGCGAGGGCAAAGCGCGAAGCACTTATAAAGAAATACGACGCCGACGGAGACGGAAAGCTCAGCGACGCGGAACGCAACAACCTAATCCAAGACCCCGAAGTTCAAAATATGATGAAACGGATGATTGGCAACGCCGTCCCGCCTCCTCCGCCGCCTCCGGCAAAAAAATAATAAAAACAGCTGGCAATGATTTTTTCCAAAGGCGGCCCGTCATATGCTTAAAAGCGGGCGCCTTTTTTTACAATTTCCAATAGCTTATTATTGACATGCCCGATTATTTAGTATTGAGTGCATTGACTCGTCGGGAGGTTGACATTTGAATCTTCGTTTTTTATGCGGATAAAAGCCGAATATTTTAGAATTCGTCCATATATAAAAATTTTCACCATGCAGGAACTAAAAATAAGCCCTTCTCTAAGCGAAATCCACCAAGCTCTAATATTTGATTCGCCAAATTCAGCAAAATTACAGTTGAAGAAATCTGCAGATGAACTGGCCGCATTGGGGGCAAAAATTATAACGCTGGAAGTTTTCGGCGGAAGCGGAATTAAACCAGCAATAGAAGAATTTACAAAAGACGCCCAATATCCAATAAATTGGATATGCCCGCTAAACGAAAAAGACAAACCAGAGCTCGCAGGGGCGCATATAACTGCAGTAAAAGGCGCTGAACCTAAATTCAAGCGCACGCCTTCCGGAAGCGCGGCTGTTGAATATTCCGACGAGTACGGCTCTTATTGCCGCACATTCGGCGTGACAGCTCCGCGCGCGACATCCGACGGCTACCAACACACCATTGATAATTTGAACGAACTCGAAGACACTTTGTGGCTGTTTGGATACAAATACAACGACATTGCCCGCACTTGGTTTTATAACGACGATATTTTGGCTTGGTACGACCCTTTTAATAAGGCTCGCACCGATTTCTATACCGAAAGAAAAATATTCGACGGGCTTCTTCCTGCAAGCACAGGCATAGGCGCGCCCAACCCTACCGGGAAAAAGATTATGAGCGGAGCCATAGCAATAAAAAGCCCGTCAAAAAAAATATCCGTATGCGAGCTTGAGTCGCCGCTGCAATGCGGAGCTCCGAAATACGGAAGCTCTTTTTCACGCGCAGTTGAAATCTCTACGCCAATCTCGCGGCGAATAATGGTATCGGGCACAGCAAGCATAGAACCGGGAGGCAAAACCGCATTTGTAGGGGATATAGAAAGGCAAGTCGATCTTACTATGAAAGTAATTTCGGCAATACTGGAAAGCAGAGGCATGACTTTAAAAAATACCGTCCGTAGTGTCGCATACTGCCTTCGCCCCGAATATTACGAAGTTTTTAAGGCTTGGATGGCTAAGGAAAACCTGAATATTGCCCATTGTCCGTCTTTTAGCATAGTCTGCCGCGACGATTTGCTTTTTGAAGTTGAGCTTGAAGCATTCGCGGAAAACAGCTAAAATGCATCCTAAGATTTTCCCTCCTTCAAAAAAAAAAACGAATTTTATCATACGCAATGCCCGGCGCGCCATTTAACGCACGAAGCTGCGAACTGCAACGGAAAAAAGAGAAACTGCGCCCGGCGGACAATCCGCAGATTCATCCACTCTTTAAATTGCGCAAAGAAAACAAAAAAAAAACCGCTTGGGGAATTCCGCCAAGCGGGATATTATTGCCATAAGGGAAACAGCAATCCCAGATTGCAAATTATATCTCTCTACAAAACAAATAAGAGCAATAAAAGCATTGCCGGGAAAGGGGGCAGAACCGCCCATTACCGGCAAATGCCACGCGCGCTAAGCCAAATCCTTCTCGGTGAACTTTCTGACGTCTCCGGGCTTCAAGGATCCGGATATGATATCCCTCGCAAGCGGATTCTCGATTTTTTCGTTGATTACACGCTTTAGCGGCCGAGCACCGTATGACGGGTCGTAAGCTTTCTCTGCAAGGAACTCGTACGCCTTCTTTGTCAGTTCAACGCGCAAGTTTTGCGTTTCCAATCTCTTGTTTAGAGAGTCTATCTGAAGCTTTACGATTTTTACAATCTCTTCAAGTTGCAGCGCTTTAAAGATTATTATGTCGTCTATGCGGTTCAGGAACTCCGGCTTAAAATGTGCCCGTACTTCGCTCATAACGGCCTCGCGAGAACTCGACGAGAGCTCACCGCCCTTGTCTATCGCGCCGTCTGTGATAAAGCGGGCGCCGATATTTGAAGTCATTATTATTACGGTGTTCTTGAAATCCACTTTTCTGCCCTGGGAATCGGTCAACACTCCGTCGTCCATAACTTGCAATAAGGTATTGAGAACCTCAGGATGCGCCTTTTCGATTTCGTCGAAAAGAACCACGCTGTACGGACGCCTGCGAACAGCTTCGGTAAGCTGCCCGCCCTGCTCGTAGCCAACATATCCCGGAGGCGCGCCAATCAGCCGCGCAACCGAATGCTTTTCCATATACTCGGACATATCGATTCTTACCATATTGTCCTCGCTATTGAAAAGCGCCTCGCTCAAAGTTTTTGCAAGCTCTGTTTTACCAACGCCTGTCGGTCCCAAGAACATAAATGTTCCCGTCGGGCGGCGGGGATCCTTGATTCCGGCTCGGGCGCGCAAAATTGCATTGGCTACGCTTTCGACAGCTTCATCCTGCCCGACAACGCGGTGGTGGAGAATTTCCGGCAGCTTCAGCAAACGTTCGCGTTCAGTCTCCAAAAGTTTGCTTACCGGAATGCCCGTCCACTCTCCGACGATGGCGGCAATTTCATCGGCGCTTACGCTTTCCTTTACGAGAGTGTTTTCGCCGCTTTCTGCCGCCATGGCTTTTTTCAGCTGCTCCTCAAGCTTCGGAAGCTCGCCGTATTTTATTTCTGCAGCCTGGGTCAGATTGTAATCGCGTTCGGCGCGTTCCATCGCCAATTTTGCAGCTTCTATTTTCTCGCGAAGCTTGACTGCCTTGTCGGTAGCCTGCTTCTCAGACTCCCATTTTGCTTTCATTGCAGCAGACTGCTCGCGCAATTCCGCAAGCTCCTTGCGAACCTCGGCTAGGCGCTTTTCGTCGTGGTTTTCTTTGACTAGAGCGGTTTCCTCTATTTCAAGCCTGCGCAATTTTCGCAACATATTGTCCAAATCCGTCGGCATTGAATCCAATTGGGTTTTTATGCGGGCGCAAGCCTCGTCAACCAAGTCTATCGCCTTATCCGGCAACTGCCTGCCCGTTATATAGCGGTTGCTTAAGACAGCGGCTTCGACAAGTGCGCGGTCTTGAATGTGGACTCCGTGGAACGTTTCAAAACGCTCCTTTAGACCGCGCAAAATGGCAATGCTTGTGTCCACGTCAGGCTCGGCGACATACACGCTTTGAAATCTACGTTCAAGCGCCGGATCCTTTTCTATATATTGCCTGTACTCGTCAAGAGTCGTAGCGCCTACGCAGCGAAGCTCTCCGCGAGCAAGCATGGGCTTTAGCATATTTGATGCGTCGAGAGAGCCGTCCGTGCGCCCCGCGCCAACTATTGTATGCAGCTCGTCTATAAAAAGGATTATTTTGCCTTCGGACTCTTTGATTTTGTTCAAAACCGCTTTTAGACGCTCTTCAAATTCCCCGCGGTATTTCGCGCCAGCTATCAAAGCGCCCATGTCTAGAGCAAAAACAGTCTTGTCCTTTAAGCCTTCCGGAACGTCGCGGCGGACAATTCGCTGAGCCAGACCTTCGGCTATGGCAGTCTTGCCCACGCCGGGTTCGCCGATTAGAACGGGATTGTTTTTAGTCTTTCTGGAAAGAATTCTAATTACTCTACCTATTTCATCGTCCCTTCCAATGACGGGATCGAGCTTCCCTTCGCGCGCAAGCTTGACAAGATCGGCTCCGTACTTTTCCAAGACTTCGTAAGTTGCCTCAGGAGTCTTCGTTGTGACATGCGCAGACCCGCGCATCTGGGATACAATGTCCTCGACTGCGTTGCGCGCAATCTGCAAGCTTCTGAAAAGATTGGCTATTTCAGCCGGTTCGGGACGTTCGACAATCGCTATAAAAAGATGTTCTGTTGAGACAAAATCGTCCTTCATTTCCTTGGCTATCGCCTCGCCCCGACGCACTGTGTCCTCCAAAGACGTGCTCATATAAGGGGATGACGTACCGCTTCCGCTGATTTTAGGAAGGCTGTCCAAAACTCTGCGGATTCCAAGCTCCAATGCAGCCCGCTTGTCGGAACCGATTTTGTTTAAAAGTGCTCCGACAATACCGCCTTCCTGCGCCACCAAACTTGCAAGCAAATGAATCTGCAAGATCTCGGCATTGCCGCGCTCCCTTGCAATCTCGCCTGCCCCGTTTAAGGCTTCTATGCTTTTTTCGGTAAATTTATCAGGATTAATATTACTCATATGCCCTTGACTAAGCACAAAACGTGCCATTTTATAATATATTGATTTTCATATAGTTTGTAAAATGACCCACCGAATGTTGAGACAAAACTTCACAAGAAAAAGAGCCATTTTGTCGCACGTCCAATTTTATATTTTCCAGCATACTCCCGCAAAGATAAACTCCCCCCCCCTCAAAAATTTAGAATATCGACGCAAATGTTTGGCGGCCCATTTGAAAAAACTTTTAAGCTTGCAAATCTTCGGATGCCTAAAAGCCCCAGCCGGTTTTGCATTGCATTCGGCAAGGATAAACAGCGTGCCTGCCCAGCAGAAATTGCACGGCCTGCGCGTAAAAAAAGAGTTGAAGATAAAATACAAAATGGTAGCGTTTTTCCCTTATGAATAAGACAAAGCTATCGACCAAACAAGAAACCAACCTTATGAAGGGCGCAGACGTCGTAGTCAAGTGCCTCGAAAATGAAGGCGTCGATACTGTATTCGCGTATCCGGGCGGCCAGGCAATCGACCTGCACAACGCCCTCACGCGCACAAAGAAAATCCGCGTTATACTTCCCCGCCATGAACAAGGCGGAGGATTTATGGCTCAAGGCTACGCGCGCTCAACCGGTAAAGTCGGCGTGTGCATGGCAACAAGCGGCCCGGGAGCAATGAATCTTCTTACGGCGATATCTGACGCTTTCATGGACAGCGTGCCGATAGTCGCCATAACCGGACAAGTATTTCAATCACTCATAGGCAAAAGCGCTTTCCAAGAAACCGATGTTTACGGAATGACATTGCCTGTGGTAAAACATAGCTACCTTGTTCTGAAGGCAGAAGATTTGCCGCAAATAATAAAAGAGGCCTTTCTAATAGCAAAAAGCGGACGGCCCGGCCCGGTTCTCATAGACATCCCCAAGGATGTCCAGCAAAAGATGTTCGTCCCCAATTTCGACGCAAAACCCGATCTTCCAGGAATGGCGGCAACCCCTTATGCCTCGAAAGAACAGATAGCGCAAATAATGCAGCTAATCTCTAAATCAAAAAAGCCCGTCATCTATGCTGGCGGTGGCATAATTAACGCCGATGCGTCGAAGGAATTGCGCGAATTTTCCAATCTTCTCGACATACCTGTCGCGACTACGCTCATGGGCATAGGCGCGGTGGATCCGATGGAAAAGAAGAATATATATTGGTTCGGAATGCACGGAACTTACGCGGGAAACAAGGCCGTTTTGGAATCGGATCTTCTAATCGCTATGGGGACGCGCTTCGACGATAGAATAACAGGCGTCGTGAGCAAATTCGCGCCAAACGCGAAAATAATCCACATCGACATCGACGCCGCAGAACATAATAAAAATGTAAAAGCGCTTTTAAGCGTACACTCCGAAGTTAAATATGCCTTAAAAGAAATGTTGGCGGCCGCAAAAGCAAAGAACTTTGCAAAACCCGACTTGAAAGAATGGCTAAAACAGATAGAGTGCTGGAAAAAGCAGCATCCTTATCCATTCTCGCACACTGTGCGCAAGAATATAACCCAGCCAGACGCAATAGCTGCGCTCTACAAGGTCAGCGGAGGAAAAGTATTGATTACCACGGGCGTCGGGCAGCACCAAATGTGGACGCCGCAAAACTTCATTTTCGACAAGCCGCGCCAGTTTATAAGCTCAATGGGAGCAGGCACGATGGGATTCGGGCTGCCGGCTGCAATAGGGGTCAAAGTCGCAAATCCGAAATCTACAGTTGTAGACATCGACGGCGACGGTTCTTTCCAAATGAACATTCAAGAAATGGCTACTGCCGTGGCCGAAAAAATTCCGGTTAAGGTAATGCTGCTAAACAACCAATTTCTTGGAATGGTTATGCAGTGGGAGGATTTGCTCTACGGAGGAGTGCGCGGAAATACAGTTCTTTCGATAGATCCGAACAATATAGGCGGACCCGACAATCTCAACGCCATATATCCGAACTATTGCAAAATAGCCGAAGGATATGAATGGGAATCGGCGCGCGTGTATAAGAAATCCGAACTGGAGCCAGCCATAAAAAAGATGCTGGAATCGCCCAAGCCGTATTTGCTAGAAGTCGTCACTGAATACGACGAGCATGTTTTGCCGTTTATTCCACCGGGAAAGTCGGCGGAAGAAATTATAATAACTTGCGGCAATTGCCCCACGGCGCCGTCGTGCAAAATAAAGAAAATCTAACAGCTAAACAGTATGGAAAAAAATACATTTGTTACACTCAAAACGAACCAAGGCGATATAAAATTAAAGCTCTTTCCGGAAATCGCACCCAAGGCTTGCGAGAACTTCGTAAGACTTGCAGAAAAAGGATATTACGACGGCATTATTTTTCACCGCGTAATTAAGGACTTTATGATTCAAGGCGGAGACCCCACAGGTTCCGGCTGCGGCGGGGAATCGATATGGGGAACCCCTTTTGAAGACGAGTGCAATCCCAAAGTGGCTTTCGACAAACCCGGCCTGTTGGCAATGGCAAACGCAGGCCCCGGCACAAACGGAAGCCAATTCTTCATAACTACCGTCGAAACTCCGTGGCTGCATATGCACCATACAATCTTCGGAGAAGTCGCGGAGGGATATGATGTCGTAAAAAAGATTGAGAACTCGCCAACCGGATTTATGGACAAACCGGTAAAAGAACAAAAAATCCTTTCTACTGAAGTCTCACACTAACATAATTCGCCGCATTTTCGTTTCCCTCACTCCGGGCCGGCGGCGGAAACGCAAGTTTTCTCCTGTGCAAATCCGCCTTTAAAATCGAAATGCGCCGCGAATTAACAAAAGCTTCGGAAGGTTGGATGCGTTTCGGAGAAAAAATGCGCCGCCCACTAAACACATAAAATATTCGCCTTTAACGGCATAAAACGGCTAAATTTATGGCAAAGACAGCTATTCAACCAACTCGCGACCAGGACTATCCGGAATGGTACCAGCAAGTCATCAAATCTGCAGACCTAGCGGAAAACAGTCCCGTGCGCGGATGCATGGTAATAAAGCCTTGGGGCTATAGCCTCTGGGAAAACATGCAGGCAAACCTAGACAAAATGTTTAAGGATACGGGACACACAAACGCGTATTTTCCGCTCTTTATTCCCGTAAGCTACCTAGAAAAAGAAGCCGAACACGTCGAGGGATTTGCCAAGGAATGCGCCGTAGTAACACACTCAAAGCTGGAACTAAACAGCGAGGGTAAACTCGTTCCGGCATCTCCGCTGGAAGAACCGCTCATTGTGCGCCCAACATCTGAAACGATAATAGGGGAAATGTACTCGCGTTGGGTTCAGTCGTACCGCGATTTGCCAATACTTGTAAACCAATGGGCAAATGTTGTGCGCTGGGAACTGAGAACCCGCCTGTTTTTAAGAACAGCTGAATTTTTATGGCAAGAGGGGCACACGGCCCACGCCACTAGAGAGGAAGCGGAAGAAGAGACAAAAAAAATGCTGCGCGTTTACGAAACATTCGCCCAAGATTATATGGCAATGCCCGTAATTTGCGGAAAGAAAACCGAAGGCGAAAAGTTTCCCGGAGCCGTGGACACATACTGCATAGAAGCTATGATGCAGGACAGAAAAGCCCTCCAAGCCGGAACGTCGCACTTTTTAGGGCAGAACTTTGCAAAGGCAAGCAATATAAAATACCTTTCCGAAGCCGGCGTACAGGAATACGCATGGACGACAAGCTGGGGAGTTTCGACTCGCCTGATAGGCGGAATGGTGATGACGCACTCCGACGATAACGGGCTTGTTATCCCTCCCAAGCTATCGCCTTTGCACGCCGTCATAATCCCTATTTTGCACAATGACGCCGAACGCGAAAACGTAATGGCATACTGCGCAAAACTAAAAGACCAACTATCCGCCCAAACCTATTCAGGTAGGGAAATCAAAGTGCAAATAGACACGCGCGACATACGCGGCGGAGACAAGATCTGGGGATGGGTAAAGAAGGGCGTTCCGATTAGGATTGAAATAGGTCCCAGAGACATTGCCAGCGACTCCCTGTTTGTAGCCCGCCGCGACGAAGATAAAAAGACTTCCGTGCCGCGCGCGGAATTTATCGAAAAAATCGGAGAGATTTTGCAAAGCATACAGGACAACCTTTTTGCGCGCGCTAAAAAATACCGCGACGAAAACATGGTGGAAATGACCAGCAAAGAGGAATTTTATAAATTCTTCACCCCTAAAAACGAGAAGAAGCCTGAAATACACGGCGGTTTTGCGATAGCTGATTATGACGGGTCAGAAGAGGTGGAGGATATGTTGCGCAAGGACTTGCGCGTGACCGTCCGCTGCATCCCGCTAGACGGGGGCACACCTAAGTCCGACAAGTGCATATTCACCCAGAGGCCCGCTAAATACCGCGCGATTTTCGCAAAGTCATATTAATAAATAAATACCAATTCAAATTTCCAACACGCCGCCGGAAAGAGATTCTTGGCGTACAAGGACGGCACGGCGGTCAGGGTGGCGTACCTGCTGACGCCGAAGGCCGTAATAAAACCGCACAGAGACAAATTCCTTACCGACCGCGAAATTATATCCGGCGCGGAAGAAACAATAAAAATATACGCGAATAACTGCTATGGCTTATCAATTCACTAAATCGAAGTCGCGCGAGCTCCAGGAATGGATTATCGGGCAAATCCGCGAGGTTTTGCCGGACGAAAGCATTTCCATATTTTCGCGACTGAAAGGCGACATTGAAAGCGACGTTGAGGAGGCGCTCGCGCTCGCGCCTCGCGGTCGTCGTCAGCCCGTACCTCGTTCAGGAATATTCAAACCGAGCGTTGAACATAGTGGCCGAAAGCGGCCTGAACTGGATTGGCGATCAATTCCAGTTTCTATCGTCGGTTGCGCCCTTGCCGTAGCCGGATTTGGAGTTCAGCCTCTCTTTGTACATTCCGGAGGAAAAGTTTCGGAAAGTCTCGACGAGTTCGTAATGCGGGGTGTCCGCCATATCGATTATGCCTATGCCGGAATCCGCCCGGTCGTAGCGTCCCGTCGCTGAAAGATCAGTCCACTCGAACCACACGACTCCCGCAACGCCCGGGTTGTGCGCTGCGGATTTAAGAAATTCGCGCGTGTATTCCGACTGTTTTTCGGAGGTACCAGAGGGAATCATCGTGATGCCGAACGTACCCCTGTCCTGCGGCGTGAAATGGTATTCGCCTATGAGAATCGGGCGATCCGCGCTGCCCTCCGGAAGCTTGAGATCCGCGATGTTATAGCGGTATGTGTTGCAGGTGACGACGTCGCAATAGTCGGCGGATATGCGCGCGGCGTATTCCCACAAGTCGTCGCTCATGCCGAAGCTGCACCCCAGATACATCGCGCGGGGATCGATTTCCTTTATGGCATCGCGGCAGACCTGAAAGTACCTGCGGGTGTACGCCTCCTCAAACGCGATCATGTCGGCCTTTCCGGCGTCCGTTTGCGGAACGAACGATTCGGTTTTCAGGAAGTCGACGAAAGACGAATATTTCGACCCCCAAGCCGCGTTGAGCTTTTCCACGGAGCCGTATTTTTCTTCGAGGATTTCGAGAAATTTTTTCTTGGAACTCTGGCCGGCTTTGCATGCGAGCACTCCGGAAGCGAGCTTCGTCCGCCCCCACGACCACGGAAGTTCGCCGTCGATGAACACGCCGAAACAGTATGGCGACTTTATCAGCTCGGCCTTTTTCGCGAGCGCGCTTTTGACGGACTTTTCAAATTCCGGCGAGAACCAATCCGGCGGGGACTGCCACCAGCCCCTCACCGTGCTTATCCATTCGCCCGGGGCGGAATTGCATGTGACCGTGTAGGGGATTTTTGCGGCTTCGAGAATGTCGGATTCCGAGAGGTGCCCGCCGAGATTTATCCCGAAGGACTCCGCGCGCGCCC
>UMCV01036807.1_pt1 | contig 15583 bp, 19 predicted proteins | sample 1964311 | NCBI WGS metagenome assembly UMCV01 (sample SAMEA4835976, study PRJEB28245) | human gut metagenome | biome: gut microbiome; material: fecal sample | place: Denmark | collected 2008 | reverse complement strand
TATGTGCAGGATGGTAGTTATACCGTTTCGGTAACCGCAACGCAGATCTGGACTCCCACCGGAATGATTACGGCGATCAGAAATGCCAATACGCTGACCATCAACGGTACCATCTACGACGATTACTATGTCGGAAACAAATAAGAGAATCTATGTTTGTTCTGCTTTGCGGGGCGATGCGGAACAAAACATGGAAAACGCAAGAATCTACTGTCGGTATGTCGCAAAGGAATTCGGCGCGATACCGGTAGCCCCGCACATCTACTTTACGCAGTTCCTCGACGACGGAATCGCAGAAGAAAGAGCGTTCGGTCTTCGTGCCGGACTCTCCCTACTTTCCGGATGCGACGAACTGTGGTACTTCGGGGACAGCATTACCTCCGGGATGACGCAGGAAATCTGCTACGCACTTGAGCATGAAATTCCCGTGAAGTACATTCCGAAACACCATTACGAACACTATTTTGAAAGGAGTTTGACTCATGACATTTTGTAAAAAGAAAACCATTCGGGTAATCCTTATGACAGCGGTCGTTCTTTGTATGCTCACCGCCATGTCCGTTACCTGCTTTGCGGCGCAGGGCGATGTCGCCGGGGCTGTGGAGGATACCTGGAATGCCGCAAGCGGACAGATCAAATCGGTGGTCAACAAGGTCATTTTTCCCGTCATCGACCTGATCCTCGCCGTTCTGTTCTTCGTCAAGGTTTCAACGGCATACCTCGATTATCGCAAACACGGTCAGTTTGAGTGGACCGCCCCGGCAATCCTTCTTGCCACGCTTGTGTTCAGCCTGACCTGTCCGCTGTATATCTGGAACATTCTCGGCATCTGATGCCGTGTCGGTCAAACGGAAGGAGGTGATCGTTTTTGTTTGACTGGATTTCTGAGCTGATAAACGGCATCGGCACGGCAATCAGTTCGGCACTCGGAAGCGTATGGGAAACCGTATCGGGAAGCATCTGGGGCGTGTTCATGAACTGGCTCTACACGATGGTCTATAACGCCCTTACGGACTTCTTCTCAATGATGACGGAACTCGGAGCCAATCTGTTTGACCTTTCGTGGGTACAGTCGGCTATTCGGTTCTTCAGCCTGTTCGGTTGGGGACTGTTTGTCGCAGGGCTTGTGGTTGCCATCTTTGATATCGCCATCGAGTATCAATCCATGGGACGCATCAATATCAAACGACAGATACTCCCGTTCTTATACGGACTTCTTGCCGTAAATCTCTTCACGGTCGTCCCCGTGCAGCTCTTCCGCTTTGCGGTCAATCTGCAGAACACCTTTGCAAAAGACCTGATCGGAGACGCTGTTGGGATGAACATCAACTTCGATGTGCTCAGTCGACAGGCGCTTACCATTGTAGGTGTACCGGGAGCATCGGCGAAAAATGCGCTTTTTGCACTCTTGATGCTGATCTGCCTCGGCTATTGCGTCATCAAATGTTTCTTTTCCAACATCAAGCGAGGCGGTATTCTCCTGACGCAGATTGCGGTCGGGAGCCTGTATCTATTCAGCCTTCCGAGAGGCTACAGCGAAGGCTTTACAGGATGGTGCAAGCAGATTATTGCGATCTGCTTTACGGCATTCATGCAGACAACGCTGTTGCTGCTCGGTCTGATCACTATGCAGACCCATGCACTTCTCGGACTTGGCGTGATGCTTGCGGCAAACGAAGTACCTCGCATTGCACAGCAGTTCGGTCTTGACACCAGTATGCGTGTCAACGCCATGTCGATCGTCCATACAACAACCACTGCCGTTAATCTCGGCCGTGCGCTTGTCAAGAAATGATACGGAGGAAGCATGAAAAAACAATATATTTACCCGCAGAATATGCGGACAAAGGCGAAGCTGTGGTTCTGGAATCTCCGTGACATGATCGTTATCGGTGTTGCCTTGACCGTTTCGGTGGTCTCCTGGGCGAAGCTCGGCTTCGTCCTTCCCGCGGCACTGACTGCAGTGTACGGACTGCTTTCCATTCGCCTTGATGAAGATGCCGTGATCGACTATATCAAGCGGGCATGGCGGTACTTCATATCCACACAACAGTACTTCAAATGGAAGGAGAAAACCTGATGGCAAAGAAGAATCAGTCGACCGCAGACCTCGTCGGCATCAGCAATTTTTCACGGAACGGTCTGCAAACATATCATCACGGAGAGATCGTGTATTTCATGGTACAGCCGACCAACATCTCGGTTCTGTCCGAGACGAACATCTCCATCAAGATCAACCACCTGATGCAGCTTCTGTCGGTACAGCCCGACATTGAGATCATTTGCTCGGATGCCCGAGAAAATTTCGAGCAGAACAAACTCTCCCTTGCAAGAAAAGCAGAAAAAGAAAACAACCTCAAGGTGCAGTTGCTGCTGCGTCGGGATATCCGCTTCCTGGACGATATCCAGCTTCAGATGTCCACTGCCCGTGAGTTTATGTTCGCCTATCGGGTATCAAATGCAACCGAGCAGTCCTTTGCCGAACTCAACCGATTGGAAAAACAGATCAATGCGCAGGGCTTCGACTGCAAGCGGGCAGACAAGGAGGACATCAAGCGGTTCCTCTCCCGCTACTTCGGTCATGTGGTGGAAGACACCCCCGATGATGTGGATGGTGAGCGAATGATCCGAAAGTGGATCATCCCCGACTAAGAAAGGAAAAATCTATGGCAAAGAAAAAACAACTTCCCGAAGAAGCCGCACACAGCGAAGCCTATGTAAAAGACTTCTTCGATATGATCGTCCCGACGACGGTCAAATTCAATGTGGATCACTACATCTGCGGAGACAGTTTCCGTAGCGTGTGGGCGATCAAGGAATATCCCCCGCAGACCTCAAATCAGGCGATTTTGTCCCGTTTCGGAGACAAGGAAGCAGTCACGCTTCATATGTACACCCGATTCGTGGACGGTGTGGAGCAACGCAAGATTCTGCAGAATGCAAGTCGCAAAAACAAGATGCTGGCAAGCTCCAATGATATTGCGGACTCTGTTACGGGTGAAGGCAACCTTGAGGATGTGGTGGAACTGCTGAATGACCTCCGTAAGAACCGTGAGCCTCTTCTGCATTGCGCTGTCTTTATTGAATTGACAGCCAACAGTCTCAAAAAGCTTCGTGAACTCCAGTCGGATGTGGCGATGGAAATGACAAGAGAAAAACTCTCGGTAGACAGACTGACGCTCCGGCAAAAGGAGGGTTTTATTTCCTGTATGCCTTGCGGACACAATGCCTTTGGCTCACAATTTGAACGCGTCCTTCCGGCATCTGCCGTGGCAAACTGCTATCCCTTCAACTATTCCGGCAAAACAGATCCGCACGGGTTTTACATCGGGAAAGACAAATTCGGCACCAATATCATCGTCGATTTCGACCGTCGATCCGATGACAAGACCAACAGCAACATTCTCATTCTCGGCAACTCCGGTCAGGGCAAGTCGTACCTGTTAAAACTCATTTTGACCAACACGAGAATGTCCGGAAAGTCTGTCATCTGCCTGGATGCCGAGCAGGAATACGAGGATCTCTGCAACAACCTCGGCGGTTGCTATATTGACCTGATGTCGGGGGCGTTCTTGATCAACCCACTGGAGCCGAAAGAATGGTCGGACAACGCAAGCGAAGCCGATGCGGACAGCCCGGAAGCTTTCCGAAAATCCACAAGGCTTTCACAGCATATCAGTTTTCTCAAGGACTTTTTCCGTGTCTACAAAGACTTCGATGATGCGCAGATTGACGCACTTGAGATTTTGCTGACAAGTCTCTACGGCAAGTTCGGTATTACAGACAATACCGATTACGATAAACTGACCTCAGACGACTATCCTGTGATGGCTGATCTGTATGCCATTGTGGAAAGTGAATATCAGCGATACGAGAAAGGTTCAAAATCCTTGTTTACAGAGGATTTGCTTCGGGAACTCTGCCTCGGTCTCCATTCCATGTGTGTGGGTGCCGAGAGCAAATTCTTCAACGGGCATACCAACATCTCCGACGACCGTTTCCTTGTGTTCGGCGTCAAGGGACTGATGGAAGCGAACCGAAAGCTCAAAGATGCGATGCTGTTCAACATCCTCTCGTATATGAACCATAAACTCCTTACAAAAGGCAATACGGCAGCATCAATCGATGAGCTGTATCTCTTTTTGTCCAACCTCACGGCAATTGAATATATCCGCAACGCCTCCAAGCGTGTGCGCAAAAAAGATTCCTCGATCATTCTGGCAAGTCAGAACATCGAGGATTTTTTATTGCCCGAAATCAAGGAGATGACCAAACCGCTGTTCTCGATTCCGACACATCAGTTTCTCTTCAACGGCGGTAACATTAACGCAAGAGATTATATCGATGCTTTGCAGTTGGAAGAAAGTGAGTTCGATCTCATTAAGTACCCGGAACGCGGTACTTGTCTCTTCAAGTGCGGAAATGAGAGATACCTCCTGCAGGTCAATGCTCCCGAATACAAAGCGAAACTGTTCGGCGATGCGGGCGGACGCTGATTCAATATGCATGAAAGAAGGTGATTGTCGCAGTTGGCACAGTTGTGGCAAAGGTCGCAAAGAAAGTCCTTGCGATCCTTGCCGGAGATAAAAACGGACGGAAGTTCCTCGGCTATGTGGTCGGAATCGCCCTGTTCATTGTACTGCTTCCCGTCATAGCCGTGTATGGACTCTTCGGCTGGATGGCGGGTGGCGGTGCTGCAGAGGTTATCGACTACAATGTCGTTTATGAGTATATTCCCGCCGAGCAAAGAGCGGCAATGGAACAGTATGATTCCGAACTTGCTACCATTCAAACCGTGTTTGCCGAGAACGGTCTCGGTGCTGCGGATATCTCAAAAGCAAAAACCATTTTCATCTCATGCCTGACCGGAAAGGAAACCGAGGAAGACTTCTATCAGCGGTATGCGGATTGCTTCCTCTTGCAGAGCGAGGAGCAAAGCTTATGGGATCTGATCTCTTCTGCTTTCGGCGTTTCCTTCTCGGAGGAGGAAAAACAACAATTCAATAATCTGTACGGAGGATAAACATGAATTTCAAAGCAAGATTTGAACGCAAAGAAAACACCCCCGATGTAAGCGAAGCAGATATCGTCGGCGTTACGGAACTGAGTCGTGAACAGTATTCCCGTTTCTACGGTCAGATGCTGAATGACTATGATTTCATCGCCGATTACGCAAACGAAACCTACGATGACGGTGAAAGAAAGCATTGCCTTCTCGTTCTGTGTGAAGGCGATGATGACGGAATTCTCATCTGCTCGGAAGGATCGGCATATGCGAGATATTCCTCCTACCTGCCGAAAGCCCGGAAGATTCTTGAAGATGAGATCCGATGCGTAGCAGATCGGATGATCAAAGGCAGGTTCGGTGACACAGGCAAAGGCTCGTGGGTGATCGGCTTCGATGACATCAAGGAACACTTTGATCTGACCGTCTCTCCCACCAACGGCATCGGCGAGATGCTGATTGATGAACTGGAACGGCGTGAGGAAATCGGCGAGATCATAGCAACCGAAGATTGCATGGAGATCACGCAGTTCCTCGACAACTGTCCGGAGGGACTTTCGGGTACGCAGAAACTGATGACAGTTTTCTCTCTCATGGGATGCAACCTCGAAGATGTCCATCTCATTGACCATGACGAAGAACATGAGGTCGCCACCATCGTGGAACTGAATCAGGACACGCTGACCGAGGAAGGAAAAAAAGAGTGGGCTGATGTCCTCTCGGCAAAAGTGGTGCGTGTATATGAAGGCAGTTACGGAACGCAGATTGAAGTGACGGGTTGCCCTGTACACCGTCTGCGGGATTTCTCTTTTGCACTTGCCGGGTATTGCTCCGAGGAGGATTGGTCGAAGTGGTTCAACGAACCGACTGCCAATACCGAAGCGCCGACGATGGGAGAACAGTCATGAGGTATCGCGGATTCAACATCGTTTTTACCTATGCAGATCATATCAGTAAATTTGATCCGTCGAATCGCGTGTGGGGACAGGCACCCGGCTATTACTGTGAAGTGTTCTCAGAAGCAGATGACTCTCTCTGCAATCCGCTCGATAATTTTGAATTGATTCTCGGCGACAGGTTGCAGACGCTTGACGAGGATGAAGTGGAGGACTGGATCACCAAGATCGCCGACAAAGAGATCGACGAGTGGAGATGCAATGAAGCGGTTACTACTGCCGAGCGAAAAAATGATCTGGTCGGTCGCCTTGTCTCTTTCCTCGGCGAGAGCGAACAAGGTGCAATGCTCTATGATACACTTCATGAACAGATCGGGATGACGGATGATGAAATCCGGGAGTGTGGGTTTCGTTCTCTATCGGAATACTTTGACAAGCCCTCCTATGCACAGACGATTGCGGAGTGGCTCGTAAAAGTCGGAACCGAGAATACCACTTCCTGCAACATGATCATTGGCTTTGAAAAGGTCAATGAAAGATATGGTGTGAATCTGTACGAAGATGAGTTTCTCTGCGATGAGATCGTCAAACAGTTATATCGACATGAGGCAATTCTCGATGTTGTAACAGATGAAAATACCTTCGACATGAACTTCGGATATCTGTATTGTCCCTATGCCGAAGAACATGAAGAACTTACTATGTGAGAAAGGAAAAGCAAATGAAACAAGTAAACATTCAGTTCGCTTATGACGATGAAAGGCTCGAAGCGCTTCGCATTTACCTTGCGGAGAGTGGCAGTACAATTGAAGACGAATTGACAGCGGCACTTGATGCGGTGTATAAGAAGACCGTGCCGAGTCAGGTCAGATCGTTCCTTGACAAGCGTTCGCAGACAGAGCCAACCAAGCCCAAGGGTAAGCCTTCAGGCGCGGGAGTGAACGCTTCAAAAGGCACGGACGACAAATCGTCCGTGCCGGAGCCAAAAGCGGTTTACGGGGCTTTTTGAGCCGATGTGAAAGGAATCCCTGAAAGCCGAAATGAGTAAAAAAGCGAGAAATGGGGGTGTAAATTGACGGGAGGAACAGTCAGATGCAAGGTCGATTTTCAAGCAGGAGAAAGAGTCCGGGCTAAGCCCGACCTCCTTATCACTTCGGACGGCAGAGCCGACCGCTTTTACACAGCTTTTCACCCCACTTTCTCTCTTTTTCAGACTTCATTGTTCATTTTGACACGATAGGCTAAAAATCAAAAATAAGCAAAAAGTATAGGCTACAGCTCGAAAACGTGCCGATAATGCAAGCACTTCCTTGCGGGCTATGCAATCCAAGAAAGGAGTGATCGATATAGCAGAAGAAAAAAAGAAAAAAGACAGCTTTCGACTATACGCCGACTCTTCAGTGCTTGATCTTGCCCGGCAATGGTACAAACAAGATAACTGCAACAGTCTCAGCGAGTACATTTGCAAAGCCATTGCATTTACAGTGGCTATGTTGCCAACGAAAAGAATCCCGAGTATCTTCCGAAGGTAGTCATATCAACGCTGAAAAGCATTGTCCGTGAGAGTGAATTTCGACAGAGCCGACAATCGTACAGAGTTGCGGTTGAATTGTCGCTTCTGCTCAATATCATAGCCGCGTCAAACAAGTTCCCTCCCGATGAGGTGCGGGCAATGAGAGAAACATGTGAGGATGAAGTCAAACGGATCAACGGAACGATGCGATTGGATGAGGCAATTCGATGGCAAGACTCGTAACCAAGTTCAAATACTACAAACCGCATCACGGAAAAAACCTTGGTGGATACGCGAAGTACATTGCGCTGCGCCGGGGAGCAGAGTTTCTGTCGGACAATAAAAAGGGGCTACCTTCAACGATAAGTCAAAAAGAATTGATCGAAAAAATATTAAAAGATTTTCCCGATTGCAGCGAAATGCTGGAGTACGATGATTACATCAAGAATCCAACAGCTGAGAATGCCTCGGAGTTTTTGTTTCGGGCGATGGAAGATAACTTTCAGGCGGCGACAAGCATATCTACCTATGCTGACTATATTGCCACCCGCCCACGAGCTGAAAGGATCAGTGAACATGGTCTCTTTTCCAACGAAGGAAATGAAATTATTCTCTCACAGGTGTCCGATGAACTGAATCATCACGAAGGAAACATGTGGACCATGATCGTCTCTCTGCGCCGGGAAGACGCGGAACGGTTAAGTTTTGATAACGCATTCGCTTGGCGTGAACTTCTTCGGGCGCACACAAGTGAACTTGCCGACGCGCTCAAGATCCCGCTCTCCGAACTAAAATGGTACGCAGCCTTTCACAATGAAGCGCATCACCCGCATATTCATTTGTTGGCGTACTGTGATAATCCGAGTGTGGGATTTCTTACGAAGCAAGGCGTCAGAAATATGCGATCTGCACTCGGCAACGCTATTTTCAAAGATGAATTGCAATTTATCTTTGAAGAACAGACGGGATATCGTGATCGGTTGAAAAAGAATTGGAACACGCTTCTTGAAGAAATCCTTCGTAGGACTTCCGAAAGCACATACGGTAATTCCGAAATCGAACAAAAACTCATTCTGCTTTCAGAAAAACTTAAACTTTCCCGCATCAAGGGGAAAAGAGTGTACGGATATCTTAAAAGAAATGTGAAGGATATAATCGATTCCATTGTTGATCTCCTCGCGGAAAACGAAAACATATCTGAATTGTACAACCTTTGGTACGAGAAGAAATACGAAATCCTCAGAACATATACTTCGGAAATGCCGCCAAAAATTCCGCTGTCACAAAATAAAGAATTCAAATCCATCAAGAACGATATCATACGGGAAGCGATGAAAATTCATGAGGACAGCGGTCAGACGACAGCTGATTCACCGAAAAATTACACTCCGCATTCTCCGAACACGACCGTAACAGCATCTGCGGTCACTCGTCTTTTCAAAAATCTCTGCAACATATTCCGTGATAAGATCGATGACCGCAAGCAAAAATGCCAGCCTACTATCGACAGACGGCAGAAAAAAGAGATTGAGGAAAAGAAGAATGCAGAGATATCTATGCAGTAACGAAAGGAGTTTTATGCCATACATTCTGTTTTCGGAGCATGAAAAGCAGTCCGCAAATGCTTCGGATATTTGTTCCTTTCTCTCTTCTCATGGGCAGGAAGTAAAAAGAAGCGGACGAGAATATATGTGGGAGTCTCCATCGGGAAAGGTGTCGATCAACGGATCGGAATGGTATTCTCAATACGAGAGAGTCGGTGGCGGTGCCATCAGTTTCGTACAAAAATTCTTTGGAGCATCCTATCCCGAAGCGATCCGCTCTTTGCTTGGAAGTAATGTCGGACAAGCAACAACAAATCTGAACAAGAAAAACAAAAGAAACAGTACGAATGGAACACAGACCGCACTCGTATTACCCGAAAAAAGTACAGAGATGCGGCGACTTTATGGATATCTTCTAAACGAACGCTGCCTTGACCGTGACATTGTTCATGCCTTCATTCACGATGGACTACTTTATGAAGACCTGCCGAACCACAATGCAGTTTTCGTGGGAACGGACGAGAACGGCAAGCCCCGTCATATTCAGAAACGCTCTACGAATCCACAGTCTGACTACAAAGGCAATGTGTTGGGAAGCGATATTTCCTACGCTTTTCATTATGTCGGCACATCGGACAAGTTATTTGTCTTCGAAGCTCCGATAGATATGTTGGCGTACATTTCGATGAACAAGCGCGGGTGGAAACAGCATTCCTATACGGCTTTGTGTTCGACCGCAGACTGTGCGGCAATCCGAATGCTGAATACGTATCCGAATCTGAAAGAGGTTTACCTCTGCCTTGACCACGACAGTGCCGGAATTGAAGGCGCGTATCGGATTGCCGAAAGCATTCACAACCTGGGTGAGTATTCTGTTTGGAGAAAAATGCCGAAGAACAAGGATTGGGACGAGGACCTGAAACAGTATCACGGCAAGGATGCGCTTCCGTGCTCCGAACATAAAAAGATGCATATGTTTCTTCAAAAATGTTCGGAGTATCTGACACGCAATTGTCAGGAAACAAAGCTTTGGAAACATATTGCGGACTCACGGGGCTATGCAGTAGACAATACGCTTGCCCTGCTCCACTCGGAAATCGATAAAGCCGAGAATGCACTTGATATCGCCGGTACGCAGGAGCATCTGAAAAACTGTGTCATCGGCTGTATTGCTTTTTGTTACTGTAAGGACGAGCAGATGGAATATCCTGCGCTGTTCAGTCATTGGGCAAATACCCTTCAGGCGATGTACAAGCCGCACAAAGATACCGGAAACAGTACGGAACAGTGGTCAATGTTGAAGAAAAACCTTGCTGCATTAGAGAAAAATCTGAGCAGAGTCTCTCCTCTTACAGAGTCCGAGGTCAATGAGCAAGAGAAAACTGTAATCACATTTGCCTTCGATTGCATTCGGCTTTGTGCCACTATGGAAACAGAACAAACCGAACAATCACTGATATTGAACCTTGAATAAGGAGTACCATGGAAGGAATAACAACACTCATTTCGGCAGCCGCCATCATGGGCGGTATTTTTATTGTAATCTCATCAATGTCATACCTGTTCTCTCTTCGTCAAATCAGAAATAAAACTACTGGCAACGGACAGCATGGTACGGCGCGTTGGGCTTCCAAGCGAGAGATACACAAGACCTACAAAGTAATTCCGTTCGAACCGCAAAAATGGAGAAATAACGAAGAAACACGTCCGACTGAGCAAGGAATCATTGTCGGATGCGAAAGCAAAGGGGGCAAAACCAAAGCCTTGGTGGACAGCGGCGATGTTCACTGCATGATGATCGGAGCCGCAGGTGTCGGCAAGACGGCGTTTTGGTTATACCCGAATATTGAATACGCCTGTGCCTCTGGAATGTCCTTCATGACGACCGATACCAAGGGTGACATCATGCGAAACTACGGCGCTATCGCAGAAAAGTATTACGGCTATCGGATTTCTGTCATTGACCTGCGCAATCCGATGCGTTCACACGGAAATAACCTTCTGCATTTGATCAACAAGTATATGGATCTCTATGCCTCGACCGGAGAGCTTCAGTACAAAGCCAAAGCAGAAAAGTATGCTAAAATTATTTCCAAGACAATCATTCTCTCGGGCATGGAAGGAGGCAACTTCGGACAGAATGCGTATTTCTATGATGCCGCCGAGGGACTTCTGACAGCCTCAATTCTCTTAGTGTCAGAGTTCTGCAACCCCAGGGAAAGACACATTGTCTCGGTGTTCAAAATCATTCAGGAACTTTTGTCGCCGGGAAAAGGTCGCAATCGCAATCAGTTTCAGGCGTTGATGGAGAAGCTCCCTGCTGATCACAAAGCAAAATGGTTTGCGGGTGCTGCGCTCAACACGGCGGAGCAGAGTATGGCGTCTGTTATGTCGACGGCACTTTCAAGATTAAATGCATTCCTTGATTCAGAGCTTGAAACCATCCTTTGTAATGACACGGAGATTGATGCCGAACGCTTCTGCAATAACAAATCCGCAATCTTTATCATTATGCCGGAGGAGGACAACAGCAAATACTTTATGGTATCCCTGCTCATTCAACAGCTTTACCGCGAAATTCTCGCCGTTGCCGATGAAAATGGCGGTAAACTTAAGAACAGAGTTGTGTTCTATTGTGACGAGTTCGGAACACTTCCTAAAATTGAATCTGCCGAAATGATGTTCTCGGCATCCCGGTCGCGTCGTGTATCTATCGTACCGATCATCCAGTCCTTTGCGCAGCTTGAAAAAAAACTACGGCAAGGGAGGTGCGGAGATCATCATCGATAACACACAGTTGACGGTTTTCGGTGGATTTGCTCCGAACTCGGAGTCTGCACAGACGCTTTCAAAATCGCTCGGCTCAAGAACTGTTCTCTCTGGCTCTGTCAGTCAAAGCAAGAACGATCCGTCACGATCTTTGCAGATGATGGAACGGCTGCTGATGACTCCGGACGAACTCAAAGCCCTGCCGAAAGGTACCTTTATCGTAACAAAGACAGGGTTTTATCCAATGAAAGTTAAACTAAAGCTCTTCTTCAAATGGGGGATTCAGTTCGAAAAACAACCGTATTCCGTCCCGCTTCGGGTTTCATCCACCATTGAATATGCAAGCCGTGAGGAACTGCTCGAAGCAATTAAAGCTAAATATTCGCCCGAAGAATCAAAGGATGATGACAATTCCATCCCGGAAGGCAGTATCTGCGTACAAGAAGAAATGGTCATGCAGCGTGATTCGGATATGCAAAGTCCGAAGCTGAACATCAATCCACACAGGCAGGAGGCAAAGGAATGAGCTACTACGAAAAAATCTATCGTGACAACGAACTCACGAGCCGGGCATCAAATGTTTATAGGTACCTTTGTGACAGAGCAAACGCGGACGGTCAATGTTGGCCGTCCGCGCGCACAATTGCTATGGATCTAAAAATATCCAAGTCGACTGTCAAACGGGCAATTGAGGATCTGAAGCACTGCGGATACCTTTCAGTTGAGCGCAGATACCGTAAAAACGGTGCAAACAGTTCCCTTCTGTTTGTGCTAAAGGATTTTTCAAAGCACCGCACAACAACGGGGTAACTCTGCCTGTTAGGTGGTCTATGGGTGAGGTCATTGTGGACCCGCAAGGTGAAAATAACAGAAGAACATAGTATTTTCATGCAGAAAAGAAACCATTCTAAAAATTGCAATATTCCACAAATAATCTATTGGATTTTATAAATCTCATAGTGTATTAAATTATCATAGCAGAAACTGTAAACTATAAGATTGAAAATAATCTAATGGAGAGTAATAACGTATGCCGAGAAGAAAAATGGACGATCAGTTTCCTCGTTTGTCTGGAGAACAATTTGGCAAAAGATTAAGACAAATCCGAGTGAATAAAAATATACCTATCGCAACTGTTGCGGCAAAAATAGGTGTAGAAGAGACGTATATACCCCAACTGGAACGTGGAGCAAAGCTTCCGAGCTTTGATACTCTGATTTATCTTGCAAATGTATTAGGTGTAACACCGGATGAGTTACTTTGCGATTATGTAGAAGCAGAAACGGCGACGGTACCTAATAACATTGCCAAGAAGATGGAAAAGCTGAATCCTAAGCAGCGTCGGCACGTCGAAGAGATGGTTGACTGCATGATTGCATATATGTTAGAGGGTAAATAATATAAATGATTCTGGCATATATTCAGTCGATAGAAGACGATAACAAACGGCGGATCGTTGAAGACATATACGATCTGTATTACAAACACATGACAGCGTGTGCATTGAATATTCTGAGGAACTACCACGATTCTCAGGATGCGGTTCAAGATGCTTTCTATAATATCACGGCCACATATGAGCTGTTTGCAGATGCAGCAGCTCCGGCAACAGCGTCATTGGTACATATTTACGTGAAGAATACCGCCATCAATATTTATAACAAGAACAAACGACATTCGAATGTCGCAACGCTCTGTGACAATATTGAGGAGGTTGCCAAAGATATTGTCGATGAAGATGCTGATGTGCAACGCATTGTGATTGACAATGAAACGACAAAGATCATCAGCGAAGCTGTGGATAAGCTGGACGATATGTATAGAGACCTAATCATAATGAAATATTACTACCATATGAGGAACGTTGACATTGCTCAAATTCTGAATATCGATAGCAATAAAATCAACAGTCGCATATTCCGTGCTAAGCAAAAATTGAAAGAAATTTTAGGAACCGAAGTATATGAAAGAATTACAAGGTAACATAATGGATGTTTTGATCAGTGCATCCTTGTACCGAAATGTCTCAAAGGACGCAGAGGCATTCATGAGTTTAGATGTAAGTGAGATCAAAGATAACCTGCGAATAAAGAACAGAATATTGCATAGAGCAAAAAGAAAGCGAACCACATCGTGGATTGCGACACTTCGTATAGCGGCAATTGCCTGTCTGATTGCCATTTCTATGGCATTTACAGCTTGTATGTGCATACCCGAGGTGCGCAAATCAATGTGGAATGCGTTTGTAGAGTGGTATGATGATCACATCAGCGTTCACTTTACTCAGAACAAAAACGAAGAAAATACAGGTAGCGAGAATAACAACACTGATACGCAGGAAGCACCAAATAGTATTCAGAAAAGAGCTTTTGCATCATATGTGCCTGAAGGATGTTATCCTGAAGGGAGTGAAGCAGGTTCAATGTTTACCGACGTCTTTTATTATGACCGAGAAGGAAATATGAAGTTTAGACTGATGCAGACTATTCTCGGTGAAGATGAGGACAATATTTTATTAGATAACGAAAACGATCCGATAACTACGATGTACATAAACGGCAATGAAGGAATACTCGTTGAGTATCCTGATGTGCCGGGACTGTATTATCTCGTATGGCAGGATGAGTCCTACCAATATTCATTGTATGGCTCCTTTGAATCCAAAGAGGAACTGATCCGAATAGCCGAAGGGGTAAAAGTTAAATAACAGTCGATGGGTTGTTAAAAAACTCATTTTGAGTTTTTTAACAACCCATCCTGTCTTTTATTGAATTTTATCTGAGGAAATATCGTTTCCGTCTTTCAGCATTAGTCCTCTTTCAGATAACCATTACGTATCAATTTTTTAGCAATGGCACGCCAGGTTTTGGACCGATGTGCCCTTTTTGCGGCACAAACAGCCAACACAACATATCCGACGAGAAAAGCTACAACGACAAAGCCAACCGCGACAAACAGCCCAAAATCCTCATCCTGTTTTAGTGGCGAGTCGATAAAAAGTGAATACAGGAGGAATGCCGCGATTCCGGCCGCAAGCACGATACAAAAAATGTACAAAAACATAACTGTGCTCAAGCGATTCACCGATTCACTGAATTTACGAACGGATTTATCTTCTGCTTTTACTTTTTTATCGGGGGCGACAGTGTCGTTCGAGTGATCCCCTGAGTCCTTATAATTTTTTATGGCTGACATCAGTTCCGGTCCACCTCTCATGTAGTTATAGATTGTTATTTTTTTCTTAGATGTTTTGATTACGGTATCCATATCCACATCAACGGATAGGATCTCCCTATAGGAGATAACCGTTTTCTTTCTAAATAAGTTCCGGCAAGTCATACTTGTCTTGCTGAAGAATATGCGGCTGTTGAAATAGCCGAGAATCATCAGTGCTGAAAGCACACCGATGGCAAGGAAAACCCAAGCCGCGGTAAATTCGGACTTGAGGATCATAAGCACAGTCAGTGCAGCAAACAAAACAAATCCGATGATTCCGATCACAAGAAAGATCGGATGCAGCTTTACCATATTTTTACCGGTCGGCTTGTCCTGATTGGCAGTGATGAAGATAACGACAAGTACAGCTAAATAAATGATTCCCGAGGTTATAATTGTTTGTAACATTGTAGCCCTGCTTTCAAATTCTTAGTAGTTCCCTGCCCTAACCACATTAATATAGTTTGGACAGGGAAAGTTTGAATGGTTTCAAAGAAAATACAGACTGCGTAAACTTTGTATGTCATAGCAATAGGAATTTTCGCAACGTTTTTTGACATTCAAATACAAGTGGATATGAATTAACCAAACTCCTTTTGGAATAACTAGAGCATGTTGACACTAAGGTCAAAATATGATA
>UMCV01032961.1_pt1 | contig 15897 bp, 10 predicted proteins | sample 1964311 | NCBI WGS metagenome assembly UMCV01 (sample SAMEA4835976, study PRJEB28245) | human gut metagenome | biome: gut microbiome; material: fecal sample | place: Denmark | collected 2008 | reverse complement strand
TCCCCGGACCTTTTCGCAGCTTACCGCGTCCTTCTTCGCCTGCCGAAGCCAAGGCATCCTCCGTGCGCTCTGACTTCTCTTCCTCTGTGAATCTTTCGTTGTTGTGAAATTGTATCAACCTATTCTATCTCTATTTCGGCTAATCCTTTCTTCTTTTCACTTACCTCGTTGTAATCTCTCAGTATTGTCAATGAACTTATTTTTGTACCGCTTCTTCCGAAACGGGCTGCAAAGATACGCACTTTTTCTTTACCTCCAAATTTTTTTTGACATTTTTTTATAAAAATTTTCGATGAGTGGGGATTTTCACCTTAATATAGTATATTTGTTTTTTGTCGGTGCGCTTCGACAGGCTCAGCGACCGACACCGGACCCTGAGCCTACCGAGGGGGCCGGACGGAATGACAAGAAAGAAATGAAAACAAAATAACGATCAATGGAAGAAAAAAGAAATGCTTTACCGGAGAACGCTCAAAGGGAGCTGGCACCGGGCGAGGAGTACAAGCCGCTCTTGGGGGCGGAGAGGAAATGGGCGGAAGTCACGCCATATTCAGTGACCCTTGGATTGCTGATGGTGGTCATCTTCTCCGCGGCGGCGGCCTATCTGGGGCTGCGCGTGGGACAGGTGTTCGAGGCGGCGATCCCGATCGCGATCATCGCGGTGGGTCTGACAAGCGCGCTCGGCAAGAAGGAAGGTCTGGGACAGAACGTCATCATCCAGTCGATCGGAGGCTGCTCCGGAGCTGTGGTGGCGGGCGCTATATTCACACTTCCTGCCATCTACATTCTTGGAGTTGATGTCAACTTTATGCAGATGTTCCTCTCGTCGCTGCTCGGCGGTGTTTTAGGAATATTGTTCCTCATCCCTTTCCGGAAATATTTCGTGAAAGAGATGCACGGGAAATATCCTTTCCCTGAGGCCACGGCCACGACACAGATCCTCGTTAGCGGCGAAGGCGGCGGCAAGGGAGCTGGAACGCTTCTGGTGAGCGGTCTCATCGGAGGTCTTTATGACTTCATTGTCAGCACTTTCGGTGCGTGGGCGGATACGGTCAGCACCACCGTGATGGGATTCGGACAGACAATCGCCGACAAGGCGAAGGTCGTTCTGAAACTGAACACCGGAGCGGCTGTGCTGGGCCTCGGCTACATCGTGGGCCTGAAATATGCCTTCATCATCTGCTGCGGCAGTTTCCTGGTGTGGCTGGTGATCATCCCGCTGATGAACCTCATCTGGGGCGGACAGGTGATTGATCTGATGAACACCGGAGTGACAATGACAATCGGAGAGATGAGCCCTGACCAGATATTCAAGGATTATGCAAGGCACATCGGCATCGGTGGCATCGCGACCGCCGGAATCATCGGCATCATCAAGTCGTTCGGTGTGATCAAGTCGGCTGTAGGACTGGCTGTCGGCGAGTTCGGCAAGAAGGGAGGAAAGGTTGAGAACACCGAGAGGACACAGGAGGATATTCCTATGAAAACCATTGTGTTCGGCATTGTGCTGACGCTGTTGGCTGTGTTCGCTTTCTTCGCGTTCGGAGGAGTTGTGAACAACATCTGGCAGGCAGTTGTCGGGCTGCTGATCGTGGCGATCATCTCGTTCCTGTTCACTACCGTGGCGGCCAACGCCATCGCCATCGTGGGAACAAACCCAGTGAGCGGAATGACACTTATGACGCTTATCATCGCCGCGCTTATCCTTGTGGCTGTGGGACTTAAGGGCAACGCCGGTATGGCCGCGGCCTTGATCATCGGTGGAGTTGTCTGCACGGCGCTTTCGGTTGCAGGTTCATTCATCACCGACCTCAAAATCGGTTACTGGATCGGAAGCACGCCAAAGAAGCAGGAAGGCTGGAAGTTCATGGGTGTGGCTGTCGCGGCGGCGACAGTCTGCGGCGTGATGCTCGTGCTGAACAAGACCTACGGATTCGTCGGCGACCAGGCTCTCGTGGCTCCTCAGGCCAACGCCATGGCGGCGGTGATCCAGCCGATGATGAACGGCGGAGGCGCTCCGTGGCTGCTTTACGGAATCGGTGCGGTGCTGGCCATCATGCTGACTTTCTTCAAGATACCGGCATTGGCGTTTGCGCTTGGAATGTTCATTCCTATCGATCTTAACCTGCCGTTGCTGGTCGGCGGCGCGATCTCCTGGTACGTGAGCACACGCTCGAAGAACAAGGCTCTGAACGAGGCGCGTCTGAACAAGGGTACGCTGATCGCTTCGGGATTCATCGCCGGCGGCGCGTTGATGGGTGTCGTGAGCGCGCTGCTGAAGTTCTTCAACGTGGATTGGTTCATGGCGGATTGGAACGCGCAGTATGGCGAGGCCATAGCGATCATTCCGTTCATCGGAATCATCGCCTACACGGTGATCGCTTCTTTGAGGGCTAAGGAATAAACAAACGGCCACTGAGCCTGCCGAAGTGCCGTTATGGAAGTCGCTTCGACAGGCTCGGCGACCAGAAAATAACAACAACATGGAAAAAGTTTTGGACAGGTTCCTGAGGTACGTCAGCGTTGACACTCAGTCGAACGAGGAATCAGAGAGCCAGCCTTCGGCGGAAAAAGAGCTCAATCTGCTGCGGATGCTGCGCGACGAGCTTCAGGCTCTCGGAGTGGAAGCCACTCTGGATGAATATGGTTACGTGATGGGGTCGATCCCTTCGAACATCGAGGCGAAAGTGCCGGCGATCGGCTTCATCGCCCACGTGGACACCGCTCCGGACGCATCAGGCGCGGACATCAAACCTCAGATAATCAATGAATATGACGGCGGGGATATTCCTTTAAAAGGTGTGCCGGGCCTGGCGCTGAAGCCTTCGGAGTTCCCGGAGATGCTTCACTACGTGGGTCAGACGCTGATCACCACGGACGGCACCACACTGCTTGGCGCGGACGACAAGGCCGGTGTGGCGGAGATTATGGACGCGGTGCAGTACATCGTGGAGCATCCTGAGTTCAAGCACGGTGAGATCAAGATCGGGTTCACGCCAGACGAGGAGATCGGACGCGGAGTCGTTAAGTTCGATGTCAAGAAGTTCGGGGCTGAATATGCCTACACGATGGATGGCGGCGAGATCGGAGAGCTGGAGTTCGAGAATTTCAACGCGGCTTCGGCGAAGATACATATTCAAGGAAGGAATGTGCATCCTGGCTACGCCAAGGGCAAGATGAAGAACGCCATTCTGATCGCGACTGAACTGAACGGACTGCTGCCGGTCCAGCAGAGACCTGAATATACCGAAGGGTACGAAGGGTTCTTCCATATCGTCGGGTTCAACGGAACGGTCGAGGAGGCTGACATCACCTACATCATCCGTGACCACGACCGCAAGGAGTTCGAGAGCAAGAAGGCTATTATGCAGAAGTGCGTGGACTTCATCAATGTAAAGTACGGTGAGGGCACGGCGACGACTGTGATCAAAGATCAGTACTACAATATGCGCGAGCAGGTGGAACCGCATTATCACGTGGTGGAGAAAGCCGTGAAGGCTATGGAGATGGCCGGAATCAAGCCTAAGATCCAGCCGATCCGTGGCGGTACCGACGGGGCTAACCTCAGTTTCAAGGGCTTGCCTTGCCCGAACATCTTCGCCGGCGGCCTGAACTTCCACGGCAAGATGGAGTTCGTTCCTCTCCAGAGCATCGAGAAGGCCTCTCAGGTCATCCTAAACATCATCTCGCTCTACGCGGAGTAAATTTCCGTGGCAGATAACCAACTGGTTATCAACAATAAAAGCATTCTCGTGGTGGACAAAACCGAACCACGAGAATGTTTATTTTATTGGTTACTAAGCAATTAAACGCCACGCAGGCACACTCCCTCGGTCCCCCCCCAGACTGTCTGAAAAGTCTCGGCGAGAGTAGAAAAGTCTGTACCCCTATACAGGGGCGACAACGAATTTTCAATCCTCACTGGGGGTACTTTTACTTTTAAGACAGTCTCCCCCTTTGAGACTTCGGCAAGCTCAGCGCACCGTTGGCTCAGGGACTGCCTTGATCTTCAGCTAAAGGTAAGCCAAAAGCCCCGGGCGCTTCGACTGGCTCAGCGTCCGGGGCTTTGGTTCCAGTTGGTCGCTGAGCCTGTCGAAGCGACGAGGGAGGCTCAGGGATACCGTCGGGATATTCAAAGAAAGGTTATTTGATGACACCGAGTTCCTTGCCGACTTTGATGAAGGCGGCGATGGCTTTGTCGAGGTGCTCGCGCTTGTGGGCGGCTGAGAGCTGGACGCGGATGCGGGCCTGGCCCTTAGGGACAACCGGATAGTAGAAGCCGGTCACGAATATTCCTTCCTCGGCCATCTTGGCAGCGAACTTCTGGGACAGAGGAGCATCGTAGAGCATCACGGCGCAGATGGCGCTCTGGGTCGGCTTGATGTCGAAGCCGGCGGCCAACATCTTGTCACGGAAGTAGTTCACGTTCTCCTGCTGGCGGTCGTGAAGCTCGTTGCTTTCCTTGAGCATCTTGAACATCTCTATGCCGGCGGCCACGATCATAGGCGGCAGAGAGTTGGAGAAGAGATACGGACGCGAGCGCTGGCGGAGCATGTCAATGATCTCCTTGCGGCCTGTGGTGAATCCGCCGACGGTGCCACCGAACGCCTTGCCGAGGGTGCCTGTGAATATGTCAATGCGGCCATAGCAGTCATATTGCTCTGCGACTCCGTGGCCGGTCTTGCCGACAACGCCGGCGGAATGGCTCTCATCAACCATCACGAGGGCGTCATACTTCTCGGCCAGCTCGCAAATCTTGTCCATCGGAGCGACGTTGCCATCCATTGAGAAGACTCCATCGGTGCAGATGATGCGGAACCTCTGGGCCTGAGCCTCCTGGAGACAACGCTCAAGGTCGGCCATGTCCGCATTGGCGTAGCGGTAACGGACAGCCTTGCAAAGACGCACTCCGTCGATGATGGAGGCGTGGTTCAGGGAATCTGAGATGATGGCGTCGTCAGCCGTGAGCAGAGGCTCGAACACCCCACCGTTGGCATCGAAGCATGATGCGTAGAGGATGGTGTCCTCTGTGTGGAAGAAGTCGGAGATGGCAGCCTCAAGCTCCTTGTGAAGATCCTGGGTTCCGCAGATGAAACGGACAGAGGACATTCCGAATCCCCTCTCGTCCATAGCCTTCTTGGCTGCCTCGATGAGCCTCGGGGAATCAGCCAAACCTAAATAGTTGTTGGCGCAGAAGTTAAGAGCCTTGCTGCCGTCCTGGAGAGTGATCTCGGCGGATTGTGCGGAGGCGATGTTTCTCTCGTTCTTGTAGAGTCCGGCTTCCTTGATGGAGGCAAGCTCTGCCTGTAGATGTTCCTGGAATTTTCCGTACATATTGATAAAATTTTAAAACGTTTCGATTTCGCACTGACAAATATATTAATTTTTGACAAAATCGATAATATTTTATTATAAATAAGGGCTCTTGTCAGAAAATAATGTAAATTTGCACTTGCTAATTTAGCAATAAACAAGCGATCCGCAATGAAAAATGTACTAGTGATAGGTTCGACCGGACAGATCGGTTCGGAGCTGACAATGAAAATCAGGAATATGTACCCGGATGGCAACGTTGTCGCCGGCTACATCAAAGGCGCTGAGCCAAAGGGTGTTCTGCTTGAGAGCGGTCCCGCCGAGGAGGCTGATGTCTGCAACGGTGAGCAACTTCTGGGCATCGTGAAGAAGTACAACATCGACACAATCTACAATCTCGCCGCCCTGCTCTCGGCTGTCGCGGAAAGGAAGCCGCAGCTGGCATGGCACATCCAGATAGACGGACTCATGAATATTCTTGAGATCGCGAGGGAGAACAATGTCGCTGTGTTCACACCATCCTCGATCGGTTCGTTCGGTCCTGAGACTCCGCATCAGAACACTCCTCAGGACACGCTCCAGAGGCCTCGTTCGATGTACGGCGTGACCAAGGTGGCCACCGAGTTGCTGAGTGACTATTATCACACCAAATACGGTGTGGACACCCGTTCGGTAAGGTTCCCTGGACTTATCTCCAATGTGACACTTCCTGGAGGCGGCACGACAGACTATGCCGTTGAGATCTACTATGCGGCAGTAAAAGGCGAAGAGTTTGTCTGCCCTATCGCGGCCGGGACATTCATGGACATGATGTACATGCCTGACGCGCTGAAGGCCGCCGTGGACATCATGAACGCGGATCCTTCCAAGCTGAAACACCGCAACTCGTTCAACATCGCCTCCATGAGCTTTGATCCGGAGATTATCTACCACAAGATTCAGGAACATATTCCTGGATTCAAGATGCGCTATGAGGTGGATCCGGTACGTCAGGCGATCGCTGACTCTTGGCCGGACAAGATGGATGATTCCTGCGCCCGCGAGGAGTGGGGATGGACACCGTCCTATGATCTGGAGACCATGACCGTGGACATGATCGACGCCCTCAAGAAGAAACTTCTCTAAAAAAGGATTCTATTATAAAGGATCAAGGACTGGCCTTCAGGTCAGTCCTTATTTTTTACCGGCTTTCCGTCCGGCTTTCCGTGCGGCTTTCCGTGCGGCTTTTCTGGCTTTCTGTTTTTCGTAACGAGCCTTGTAGCGTTCAAGCATCCTCTCTTCCTTAGCACGACGTTTCTCCATCGCCTTCAATGTCTTGAGGGTCCTCTGACGCTTCTTCTTCAACGCTTTCTCCTCCTTGGCCTTAGCCTTGGCGGCATCACGGGCGTCAAGTTCAGCCCATCTGGCCTCCTTGGCCGCCTGACGATCTTTTCGCGCCTTCTCTCTCTCAGCCTTTTTGCGTTCTTGCTCAGCCTTCTTTATGGGCGAAGGATCATTGGCCAATGAATCGGCCTTGCTGACCGACAACGAATCTGAAACCACAAGGCTGTCCTTCACGGCAAGGCTGTCCTGTCGCGCCAAAGAATCACGGCTGGCAAGGCTGTCTCTCAGAGCCAGACTGTCGGCACGGGCAAGGCTGTCCGCCAAAGCAAGGCTGTCGGCGGCGGCAACGATCCTAAGGCTGTCGGCAATCCTGGCAGCCTCAGCCTTGCGCTCGGCCTCAAGCCTTCTGCGCTCAGCGTTACGGACCCGTTTCAAGGAATCCTGTCTGGCCAGCATCTTATAGACGCTGTTCATGTGGCCCGGGAAGTAGATGTCCGTCTGCGCGAATTCGGCTCTCGGCACATTCTCATAGACTTTCCTCTGGGACTCTCGCGGCTTATATGGCGTGATGTCCTCCGGTCCCTTGGGACGTTTGTCCGGCTGCCAGTCGAATCCCTTCAGAATCTTCTCGTCCTTTTTCATCTGGACGACCGGGTAGGCATCTGTCTTCACGGCATCGAAGTAGTTCAAGTCCTGAATATTACCGTCCTTCAATGTCGCGGTCAACATCTTTGACTCGAACTTGTTGACGGTGGCCAGACTTCCGTTCTCCTCGATGTAGAAGACTCCGGACGCGCCACCCATCGAGTCGAACCGCCTCAACGCACCGGTACTGTCAAAGTATGCCATCATCTCTGTTCCACGGATCTGGTCATAGGACAAGGTGTCCTCCTGCACTATTATAAAGGCATTGGACATCAAGCTGGCGCGGTCAATGGACCGGTTCTTGACAATGACGGTTATACTGTCGGCACTGTACTGCCGCTTGATCTCATTCCAGACAATCGGGTTTTCATACAACCTTATCAAAGAGTCAAGATCCGTGTAGGCAAGAGAGTCGCATGCGACCTGCATGTCGTTACGGAACACCTTGACGTTACGTATGCCATAGATGAAACTGATCTTCGTGGAATCCTTGGGGGCCAAAGACAAAGAGTCAGTGGGAACATGCACGGAATCACCCGGCACGGTCAGGGAATCCGTAGGGACGGTAAGGGAATCCGTAGGGACGGTAAGGGAATCCGTAGGAACGGTCAGGGAATCCGTAGGGACGGTAAGGGAAACCGGTGATTGCGGATTGGTCACTTCGGCAGGCTCAGTGACCGAAACAGGTTCAGTGACCGCGGAAAGGGTCTTCGCCGCCAGACTGTCGCTTGGAACACGTACAGTGTCGGGCGACGTTTTCAGGGTGTCCGGCGACGTTTTCAGGGTGTCCGGCAATTGGAACCGTGGAGGAGCATATTCAATGACATCATCCCATGGAGCGGGAAGGCCTTGACGGCCTTTCGTCACAGGATCGCCGATCATCGCGTCAGCTGACAGTTTTCCGGATTTCGAGATCGCCTTCCCTCCTGAATTATCACCTGTCTTTCCAGCCGTTGTTCCCGCCGTCTTTCCTATAGCCGTTCCAGTTGCCTTGCCAGCCGGTTTCCCGGTCGGTTTTCCACCTGGCTTGCCAGCCGGTTTCCCGGTCGGTTTTCCACCTGGCTTGACAGCGGAGGCGCCTCTGTCGGAGGCTCCGGCGGCGTTAGGGTCTTCCTCTTCCCGCTTCTTGCGGGCCTCTTCGGCCGCGGCCTTGGCTGCCTCGTAGGCCTTGCGACGGTACTCCGTGACAGGATCCACGTTTATCTCTTTCAGACGGCTTGCCGAATTGGAAATCTCCGATGAATCCACATCACATTTCGGTATGGAGCGCAGAATCAATGTGTCCGCACCGATGTAAGCTGTATCTCTCTTTTCCCCTTGCTCGCTGATCGCTATCACAGCCGGCTCACGGGTCAACTTTATGAATGACAAGGAATCTATATACTGCACATAACCGGCCACCGCGGCCACATTGCGAGTCGTGTCAAGCAGTTCCACATGGCCGAACATCTCCACATTGTTCGGAACCCGGTAATATACCAAGGTGTCAGCCCATGCCTCCTGGTTCTCGGTAAGAATATGCACGTTCCTGAAGAACGTGAACTTTTCCAAAGTCCGCTCGTAAAAACCGGCCTGAGAAGAAAGCATGTTGTTGTCCCTCCATGCGTTGGTGCCGGTTCCGAAAGTGGCTACGTTCGTGCCTGTGTTGTAGTCCAGATCATCAGTCTTCACGAATATCGAGTCAGTGTACATGTTGACGTTGTTCGTGAAACTGAACGTCTTGAGCTTGGAATAGTAATGGCCGTCATCGCTCTCGATGATCTGGCCGTCCTTGTCGCGCAAGGCACCGCCGTTCCTGAACACGGCCACACTGTCCTTGGTGTTATAGTCCAGGTCAGTGGTACGCAGGGTGTTCCCGTCCTTGTCCCTAAGCTGGACCAGCGCGCCTCTGAACTGAGCGAGGTTCTGGTCGATGAGATAGTCGAGGCTCTCGCTGCTGAGCACTGTGTTGTTCTGAATGATCTGGACGTTGCCGAAAGCGTTTATAACATTCTGGTTGACATTCCACAAGGCGGTGTCGCAGATCAGAAGAGTTGAATTGTGCTCGAATCTGGCATGTCCCAAAGCCTTCCTGTAGCTCTGGCCATATTCCTCGACCTGCTGAAGCTCATCACATCCCAGCAGGCGCACAAGACTGTCCTTCTGCTCGGTGTTCTGGGCGAAAAGGCCGAACGAAACCAGCAGAAGGATTAATGAATATGCCAGACGTCTCGCAAGCATCAGTCTTCAGAGAACTTTGAAGCCCAACCCGGACGACGGAACTCGCAGTCCTTGAACATCGGGTCGATGACAATGTGGGTCTCCTTGATCTTGCCGGCGAGGAAGTCATCGATGGCCTTCATCTGCTTGTCTTGACGGACTTGCTCCTGAAGCTGGCTGAAATCCTCCTCAAACGACGCAGTGTGGGCCGGAATGATCTTGTCAACACGGATGATCTTGTAGATGGTCTTTCCAACGACATAGTCTTTGACCTGATCCTGACGGCCATCATTGTCAGTGGACTCCACAGGCTCGGAGATCTCGCCCTCCTTCAAGTCCTTGATGGCCAGATAGTCCTCCGGCTTGAGCTGGTCAATCTCGAAATATGCCGAGCCGGTGTTCGGATCGGACATCTGACCGCCGTTGGTCCTGGTGGCCGGATCCTGTGAGTAGAAGTTCGCCGCCATCTGGAACGTCACGGCGTTATTGTTGATCTCGGTACGGAGGCTGTCCAGAGTCTTGAACGCCTTATCCCTGTCGTCATCAGTGTATTTAGGCTTCATCAGAATGTGGCGGGCGTTGAACATGTCGCCTTTCTTCTCGATGACCTCGATGATGTGAAATCCGTCAGGAGTTTCGACAATCTGCGAGATAACACCCGGCTTCAAAGCCATAGCGGCGTCTGAAAACACAGGCCAGAAGATTGACTTCGAGGCCATTCCAAGCTCGCCACCCTTACGGGCGCTACCCGGATCCTCCGAATATATTCGAGCAAGAGTGGAGAACTTCTCTCCGTTGATGATCCTCTCGCGGAGGTCCAGCAACTTCTCGCGCACGGCCATGTTCGCGGCCTCGCGGTCCGGATAACGGCAGATCTGACTGAGCTGGTACTTGATAGGAACTATCGGAAGGTTCTTGGTGTCAACCGTGTCAAGATATTCCTTTACATCATAAGGTGTCATCTCCGGGATCTTCTTCATGATCTCCTGCTGGGCCTGCTGTGTGAGGCTCATGTCCTCGTACTGCTTGCGCCATTCCTGACGGAGGCGGTAGAGAGGCTTGCCGAAATATTCCTCAACCTTGTCCTCGCCGCCGAGGTAGGTCAGCATCCTGTCCGCCTGCTGGGAAAGGCTTCCCTCAACCATGTCCTGATTGACCGTGAGAGAGTCGATCCTGGCCTGCATCAGGAATATCTTCGATTCGAGAATCGATTCCAGCACCTCGCAGCGGACATTCCTGTCTGATGAAAAGCCCTGGGCGCTGCGGTCCTTGACCGCCCCTTCGATGTCGGAGATCATGATCGCCTCGTTGCCGACAACGGCGACGGTCTTGTCAACGTACTTGTATTTCTGGGCAGAAGCCATCGCGCAGGTCGCTGCGAGGGCGAAGATGGTGATTGCTGTTTTCTTTATCATTTCGAATATATTTCAAAATTCTCCTTAACCTTGGCGTCTTCTATCAAGTCCCGTTCCAAACCGGCCAGGAGCTCGTGCTTTCTTCCGCTGATGATGATGTCCTTTATCCTGTCCTCACAGTATTCCACCGGAGCGATCTCCCCGGCCCTCCGGTAATCCACTATGAACGCGACAGAGATGTTGGCATCCCCGTCCGGCATCTCTATGAAGTTGCCGCTACGCTGTGAGAGCATCTGAACATAGTCCACACCGAACTCGGCGGCCAGTTTCACCGCGTCTATCCAGCCATTGGAATAGTCATGGTAACGCTGGGTCGAATTGAAGGCGATGCTGTCAGCGGCCACCACGTCCTCAACCTTGTCCGAAGACATCAGCTTCTTGATCTTCTGAAGATTCGGAGAATCTTTCGGAATATTCATAAAACGGGCTTTGAGGATCGGCCGCTCCAGCTTGAAGGACTCTTTGTGGGAGCCATAATATTCATCAATCTGCTTTTTTGAGACGGTGGTGTCGAGGCGCTCGTTGATGTAGCGCTGCTCGTAGCGGTACCGCAGAAGCGACTGGCGGTAGGCCTCAAGCTCCTTCGAGACATCCTTTTCCTCCTTGGAGAGACGCTGCTGGGCTATGTCGAGGAAAGCCTTGTCCTTCACCCACGAGTTGATGTAGAGGTTCGCAAGGTTCACGCTGTCCTCCGGAGACGTGCCCTTGGGGATCACATCGTCCAGTTCCGAGCGATAGAGTTTATGGTCTCCCAGCCTGGCGACAACCTCCCCGTCGTGAATCAGCGAGGATATTGCCTTGCAGGACGGAAGGGCGGCAACGGCGACGGCCATCACGAATATGCGGAACCTCCTGAGCATCATTGATTAGCGGGAATAGTTAGGGGCTTCCTTGGTGATGGTCACATCGTGTGGGTGGCTCTCAAGGAAGCCGGCGTTGGTGATGCGCACGAACTGGGCGTTCCTGAGTTCCTCGACAGTATGCGCTCCGCAGTAGCCCATTCCGGCCCTGAGTCCGCCGACAAGCTGATAGACAACCTCTGAGACGGTTCCCTTGTAAGGCACCTGGGCCACGATTCCTTCTGGTACGAGCTTCTTGATGTCGGACTCCATGTCCTGGAAATACCTGTCCTTCGAGCCTTGCTCCATCGCTTCGAGGGATCCCATTCCGCGGTAGGACTTGAAGCGGCGGCCGTTCATGATGATTGTCTCGCCTGGGGATTCCTCCGTTCCGGCGAGCAGGGAGCCTGCCATGATGGTGCTGGCACCGGCGGCAAGCGCCTTGACGATGTCTCCTGAATATCTTATACCGCCGTCAGCGATCACAGGCACGCCCGTTCCCTTGAGGGCATATGCGGCCTCCATTACGGCCGTCAGCTGCGGCACGCCGATTCCGGCGATGATTCTCGTGGTGCAGATCGAGCCCGGGCCGATTCCGACCTTCACGGCCTTGACTCCGGCATCGGCGAGAGCCTTGGCACCGGCGGCGGTGGCGACGTTTCCGGCTATGATCTGGAAATCCTTATAGGCGTCGCAGGCCTTCTTGATCATCCTGAGCACACCTTCGGAGTGTCCGTGGGCGGTGTCGAGGACAACAGCGTCGGCTCCGGCGTCGATCAGAAGACCGATCCTGTCGAGCGTGTCGGACTTGATTCCGGCGGCGGCGGCGACGAGGAGGCGGCCCTTGCTGTCCTTGGAGGCGATAGGGTTGTCCTTGATCTTCATAAGGTCCTTGTAGGTGATCAGGCCGACGAGCTTGCCGTCATTATCAACAACAGGAAGCTTCTCGACCTTGCTGTGCTGGAGGATCTTCGTGGCGTCGGCCAGGGTGATGCCCTTAGGCGCGGTCACGAGGTTCTCCTTTGTCATAACCTCGGAAATCGGCAACTGCATATCCTCCTGGAACCTCAAGTCACGGTTAGTGACGATTCCGATGAGGAAGCCGTTGGCGTCCACGACAGGAATGCCGCCGATGTGATGCTTCTTCATCATCGCGAGGGCGTTGCCGACATTCGCGTCCGGGCTGATCGTCACAGGATCGTAGATCATTCCGTTCTCAGCCCTCTTCACGTGACGCACCTGCTCGCACTGCTGCTCGATGGTCATATTCTTGTGAATCACACCGATACCACCGGCCCTCGCCATCGCTATGGCAAGATCGGCTTCTGTGACTGTGTCCATCGCGGCCGACACGATCGGGGTGTGGAGCTTGATGTCAGTCGTGAAATTTGTTGTGACATCCACGTCACGAGGAAGTACATCGGAATGTGCCGGAACCAGCAAAACGTCATCGAAGGTGAGGCCTTCAGGAATCTCTCGGTTTACAAACTTCGCCATTGTAATCAAATAAATTTGACAAATATAAGAATTTTCACGCAATAGTTGGCTTGGCCGGAGGGTTGTTCTGCCTCTATGGCCTCAAAAAATTCGGCTTCCGGCCCGACAGCCGACCTTCCGGCAAGCGAAAGTTGTGCCAGCCGATTAATCAAGGCTTTGAATATAAACGGCCTTGCCACGTGTCCCGCTCCTCAAGACGTTTGTCCAGAAGGCGGAGGATCTCGAAGTTTCGGACGAGTCCCCAAGGGGTGTCGTTCACGAAGCGGGGCGGGACCTCGCCGGCGACCCGTTCGATGTAAAGGTCGGGGCGCAGGCGTTCGAGGATGTCGATGACAAAGTCAAGATATTCATCAAGACCGGGACGGTAGAAGGCCGAGGGGTCGGCGGCATATTCCTTTTCCATCACTGTGCCTCTGACGATCTGGAGCTGGTGGAATTTGACGGAGCGCAGCGGGAGGGAGGAGATAAGGCCGCATTGGTCGAGGAGCATCTCTCTGGTCTCGCCGGGGAGGCCGAGAATGAAGTGGGCTCCGGTGTCGATGCCTCTTTCGGCGGTCATTTCCACGGCTTTGCGGGCGCACTCGAAGCTGTGGCCGCGGTTGATGTGGCGCAGGGTGCTGTCGTGGCAGGACTCGATGCCGTACTCCACCACCACTATGGGGGCGGTGAGGGTATCCGGAACCGGGGCCTGGACAGTCGGTCCCGGAGCCTGCCGAAGGGATCTTTGCCACCCTGAAAGGACACGCCCCGACGCCAAGCCAGCCAGATAGTCCAGCTTCTTCTCATCGACACAATCCGGACGCGTGCCGATCACGATCCCCACCACCTCCGGATGGCTCAGGACCTCCTCATAAAGAGCCTTCAACCGATCCAACGGACCGTATGTGTTTGAATATGCCTGGAAATATGCCAGGTAGTGCCTCGCCCTCGGATATCGCACCTTTTGGAACTCTATTCCTTCGTCAATCTGTGTCAGAAGCGGCTTCCCCGGAGTACTGTAACCAGGATGGAAAGCGGCGTTGTCGCAGTAGGTACACCCTCCCCGCCCCACGGTTCCGTCCCGGTTAGGGCACGAGAACCCTGCGTCCAGAACAAGTTTCTGGAGCCGCTCACCGTACCTGCGGCGGTAATAACCCACGAACGAATTGTATCTTTTCCCTTCTGAAAAACCAAACATAATGCAGCCGTTACTCCTTCTTCCGATTCACCTTTCCTTCGCGTCCTCTTCAGTTCCACGTTCAATTGTGATTGTCCTATTCCGGGCATTCGGTTTTCAAAGAAATCCATTAAGGAGAACTCCTGTTCCACGTCCGGATGTGATTGCCCTATCCCCTTTTCCCGACACGTGCCACCGAAAAGTACGACATATTCCTTGCAAAACTAATGAATTGTGAATATTTTTACAAGTTGGATCCGTCATTGGTTCCGGAAAGAGAAGGTTTTTGATTGGTTTGAACCACGAAAGGGCATTTCAAGCAGAACAGTTTATTGATTATAAACAGATGTCGATATGAACATATTCCTGAAAATTTTGTCTTCGGCGGCCGCGGTCGCTCTGTCATTCAATTGTGCCGCCTCAGCGCAGGAAGCCCCTAAGAAATGGGCTGTGGTTGAGTTTTCCGCCAACTTTATGCGCGAGGCACCGGACTACGCCGCCGAGCTTGGAGACCAGGCGTTGATGGGGACGGTGGTCGAGGTCCTGGATAAGTCAAGCTACTGGGTCAAGATAAAGAGTCCGGAGCCTTACACGGCCTGGGTCAACGAGATGGGGCTCGTGCCGATGAGCGAGGAAGAGCTTCAGGACTACCTTGAGGCTCCGAAATACATCTGCACAGCGGCTTTCTCACACATTTACGAGGAGCCTTCGATGGATTCCAGGATTGTCTCCGATTTCGTGCTCGGAGACATCGTGAGAATCATGTACAGTGTCAGGACGCATGCCGGAGGACGTTACAAAGGCTATGAGGAGGGGCAGGCGGTTCTGAAGAAGAAGTTTGTCGGAGTCGTGCTGCCGTCAGGCAAGACCGGTTATGTTCCCGCTAAAGATGTCGCGGTGTTCTACAAATGGGCCAAAGACCGCAAGGACAGAACCACGGCCGGGAATGATTTCAGGCAGGATCTTCTGACCACGGGTTACAGGTTCCTCGGCGTACCGTACATGTGGGGCGGCACGTCCATCAAGAACGTGGACTGCAGCGGATTCACCCGCAGCGTATATTTCGCCAACGGAGTGCTCCTTCCGCGCAACGCCTCCCAACAGGCAAGGATCGGAGAGGATTTGGGAATATTCAAGGACAGCGGGGATGTTGACTGGAGCGGTCTGCTTCCTGGCGACCTTCTGTTCTGGGGCAAGGCCGCGACCGACACCACCAGGGAGCGGATCACGCACGTGGGGATGTACATCGGTGACGGCAAGTTCATCCACTCCGCCCAGGTCGTGCGTGTCAACTCATTGGATTCCAGCGCTGCCGATTTCTACAACCGCAAGCCTGTCCGCGCCCGCCGCATCGTCGGCCACATAGACGCCGATGGCTCCGGAATCATCTCCACCTTACGCAGCCCGTTCTACTTTCCGCGGAATTAGTGCGGTCACAGCCCGTAAGCGACACCCGCATTGCCGGTCACATAGACGCCAATGGCTCCGGAATCATCTCCACCTTACGCAG
>UMCV01028998.1_pt1 | contig 15904 bp, 8 predicted proteins | sample 1964311 | NCBI WGS metagenome assembly UMCV01 (sample SAMEA4835976, study PRJEB28245) | human gut metagenome | biome: gut microbiome; material: fecal sample | place: Denmark | collected 2008 | reverse complement strand
CCGACAAAGGAGATAGCGAAGTTGCTCAACATTTCTACACGTGGGGTTGATGCTGCGAGATACCGGTTACGTAAGAAATTCAATTTGCTTCCGGAAGAAAGTTTGACTGATTTCCTTATAAATTTTAAATGACTGTTTTACAGTAAAATATTAATGGAGGAAGTATTAATATTGTACTTCCTCTTTTGTTTCTTAGTGATGGGTGTACTTTTGTTGTAGTGCGAGATGTGGAGGTTGTCGCATGCTTTTCTTTTATTTGCAGCAAAATAATATTTCTATAAATTAAAAGCATGAAAGACATGAAGCATTTACTTTTCAAGTTACAATCATTTTTAGTCTTGTTGGTGTTTACTGCCGTTAGTGCGTATGCGCAGAAATCTCCGGTCGATATGAATCGTTTCATCGACGATTTAATGAAGAAGATGACCCTGGAAGAGAAAATAGGTCAGTTGAATCTGCCGGTTACCGGTGAGATTACGACCGGTCAGGCTAAAAGTAGTAATGTGGCCAAACGTATTCGTGCCGGTGAAGTGGGCGGGCTTTTCAATCTGAAAGGCGTGGAACGTATCCGCGATGTACAGAAGCAGGCGGTTGAAGAAAGTCGTTTGGGTATTCCTCTCTTATTTGGTATGGATGTTATTCATGGATATGAAACGGTGTTTCCCATTCCTTTGGGATTGTCGTGTACATGGGATATGAAGGCGGTTGAAGAATCGGCACGTATTGCAGCCATTGAGTCCAGCGCCGACGGTATTTGCTGGACATTCAGTCCGATGGTGGATATTTGCCGTGATGCCCGTTGGGGGCGTGTGTCCGAGGGCAACGGTGAAGACCCGTTTCTGGGAGCAGCCATTGCGCAGGTCATGGTACGTGGTTATCAGGGAAAGGATATGAGCCGTAATGATGAAATCATGGCTTGTGTAAAGCATTTTGCCTTGTATGGTGCCGGTGAGGCAGGACGTGACTATAATACAGTAGATATGAGTCATCAGCGCATGTTCAATGAATACATGTTGCCCTATCAGGCGGCGGTTGATGCCGGTGTGGGCAGTGCGATGGCCTCTTTCAATGAGGTCGATGGCATTCCTGCCACTGGAAACAAGTGGTTGATGACGGATATACTGCGTAAGCAGTGGGGATTTGACGGCTTTGTGGTGACAGACTATACTGGAATTGCTGAGATGACCGACCACGGTATGGGCGATACGCAGACTGTTGCCGCCTTGGCACTGAATGCAGGTGTGGATATGGATATGGTGAGCGATGCATTTGTAGGTACGCTCAAGAAGTCATTGACAGAAGGAAAAGTGACAGAAGAAGCAATTAATGCGGCTTGTCGCCGTATTTTGGAAGCTAAGTACAAGTTGGGCTTGTTCGATAATCCTTATAAATACTGTGATGTGAAGCGTGCCAAGAAGCAAATCTTTACCAAAGAGCATCGTGCTGTTGCGCGTAAGATTGCTTCGGAGAGCTTGGTGTTGTTGAAGAACGAGGGTAATGTGCTTCCGCTGGCCAAAAAAGGCACTATTGCTGTGGTAGGTCCGTTGGCAGACAGCCGCAGTAATATGCCGGGTACTTGGAGTGTGGCTGCTGTATTGAAGAATGCAACTTCTTTGGCTGAAGGTTTGAAGGCGGTAGCAGGCGATAAAGCCGAAATATTGACTGCGAAAGGCTGTAATTTGATGAGTGATGCCGAATATGAGAAACGTGCCACTATGTTCGGACGTTCTTTACACCGTGACAATCGTTCGGACAAGGAGTTGCTGGACGAGGCTCTTGCCGTGGCTGCCAAATCGGATGTTATTGTGGCTGCGCTCGGTGAGTCTTCGGAAATGAGTGGAGAGAGCAGTTGCCGCACGAATCTTGAAATGACCGACACCCAACGCATGCTGTTACAAGAATTATTGAAAACAGGAAAACCAGTGGTACTGGTACTGTTTACCGGTCGTCCACTGGTACTGAACTGGGAGCAGGCAAACGTGCCGGCCATTCTGAATGTATGGTTTGCGGGCAGTGAGGCAGGTTTTGCCATCGGTGATGTACTGTTTGGTGATGTGAATCCGAGTGGGAAGCTGACTACGACTTTCCCGAAGAGCGTGGGACAGATTCCTTTGTTCTACAACCACAAGAACACGGGCCGCCCTCTTGCCGACGGTGCATGGTTCCAGAAATTCCGCAGCAACTATATAGACATAGACAATGAACCGCTTTATCCTTTTGGTTTCGGCTTGAGCTATACCACATTCTCTTATAGCGACGTGTCTTTGGACAAGACTAGCATGACGGATAAGGGCGAACTGACTGCTACCGTGACTGTGACCAATACCGGCAAGAGAGACGGTGCAGAAGTGGTTCAACTTTATATTCGTGACCTTGTGGGAAGTGTAACCCGTCCGGTGAAAGAGTTGAAAGGCTTTGAGAAGATTTTCCTGAAAGCCGGTGAATCTAAAAAAGTATCTTTCAAGATTACTCCCGAATTGCTGAAGTTCTACAACTACAATCTTGATTTTGTATGCGAGTCCGGTGACTTTGAGGTGATGATTGGCAGAAATAGCCAGGACGTAAAGAAAGCAGCGTTCAAGTTACTCTAACTGATTCTCAAGACGGCAATATGCAGCATTCGAGCCACTGCGTTGAGATGGCATTGTTGCTGCATATTGTCTACATCTTCACTGCAAACGTTTTGCAGTATTTGCTTGGTATATAATCTATCGTATAATGGCAATCGGTTATGGAAATCTTATGGTCGGCTTTGAGGCAGTGAAAGGTATGACGTTCTTGAATATGGGATAAAAAACTTCAGAATAGGATAAAAGCCCCCTTTGCTTTTCTATCTTCTTGCTCTATATATATGAATAGTACCTAAATATTTATTGTACTTTTATATTCCTTATAATCTGTCGTTTATGTTATACAGTAGTAGTAATGATGTACCCCTCCGGTGAACTGTGGTACTCTTGTGGTAGCTTGTTTTTTGACATATATCAACTTCTCCGGTATGTTTGCAAAAGAATTTTAAATCAATACAAAATGAAGAAAAATCTACTAATTACATGTGTGATGTTATTGTTTGCCATTACTTCGATGGCACAGAACAAAATTACGATTTCGGGTGTCGTTACGGACAAGACAGGCGAAACTGTTATCGGTGCTTCTGTTCGTGTAAAAGGGCAGGAGAGTAAAGGTAGTATTACTGATATAAATGGTAAATATCAGATTGTTGATGTGGCATCTAATGCTACCTTGATTTTTAGTTATATAGGTATGCGTGAGCAGGAGATTGCCGTAAATGGGCGTTCAACTATCAATGTGAAGATGGAAGAGGACAGCCAGCTCATTGATGAGGTGGTTGTAGTTGGTTATGGTAGTGCCAAGAAACGCGACTTGACCGGTTCTATCGTTACTGTGAAAGCGGACGAGATTGCCTCTAAGCCTTCTACCAATCCACTGGCATCCATACAGGGTAAGGTTGCCGGTGTACAGGTGGTGAATACGGGTCGTGCAGGACAAGACCCTGAAATCCGTGTTCGCGGTACGAACTCCATTAACGGTTTCAAACCCCTTTATGTGGTAGATGGACTGTTCACGGACAATATCAATTATCTGAACACTGCGGATATTGAATCTATGGAAATCTTGAAAGACCCTTCTTCTTTGGCTATTTTCGGTGTGCGTGGTGCCAATGGTGTAATCATCATTACTACTAAAAGGGCAAAAATAGGGAAGACGATGGTCAACATCAACTCTTCAGTGGGTTGGAAGGTTATTTATGACCGTGTAGGTGTGACGAATGCCGAAGAGTTTAAGATGCTGTACAACGAGCAGTTGATATCTCAAGGAAGCGACCCTTATGATTATACTCAATGGACTGGTAATACTGATTGGCAGAATGAGATATTCCAGACAGGTTTTCTGACCAATAACAATGTGAGCATTACGGGTGCAACGGATAAGAGTAAGTTTTATTTGGGTTTGGGTTACGTCATGGAAGAAGGTTCCATTAAAACGGAAAAGCTCAATAAGTTTACCGTAAACTTGAACAGTGAATATAGCGTAACCGATTTCCTGCGTTTTGGTTTCCAGCTTAATGGAGTTCGTGCCAAGTATCCTGATGCAAAGGGTGTGGATGGTGCTTTGAAGGCTGCTCCTATTGCTCCTACTCATGACCTTGAATCGGGACTGATACATACGCTGCCCGACTTCCAGCGTGCACAAGTGTGGAATCCTCTTATTGAAACAGAGCTGCGCGGTGCTCACAACAAGTCTGAAAACTATCGCGTGGCAGGTAATGTGTTCGGAGAGATAGATATTCTGAAGAACCTTACGTTCAAAGCAACTTTCTCTATGGACTATGCTTCCAGTCAGGGACGTTCATATTCTCCGCTGATTTATGTTTATAATCCCGATGTGGAGGGGGGGAAAGAACGGTTGACTGAAAGAGAAAGTGTGAACCAAAGCAAGTCTACCTCTCTTGCTGCACAGTCTGACTATGTGTTGACTTATCTCGGACAGTTTGGCAATCATGGATTGACATTGACTGCCGGTCTTACAACCAATTACAATGAGTCTTCCAGTTTGAGTGGTGGACGCAGCCAGCTTGCGGGCTACGGCATTTTGGTGGGCGACGACCCGGACAGATGGTGGCTCTCTACCATCGACGATGTATCTACGGCAACTAATGGCGGTTCTCAGAGTGACAGATTTACCATGTCTTATTTGTTCAGAGCATTGTATAACTACAAGAATCGTTATTTACTTAATGCTTCTTTCCGTAGGGACGGTTCATCTGTTTTCTATAAGACAGGTAATACTTGGGACAACTTTTACTCTTTCGGTGCCGGTTGGGTAATGACCGAAGAGAAGTTTATGCAGAACCAGAATGTAATTAACTTCTTGAAGTTGAAAGGCTCTTGGGGTGTGTTGGGTAGCCAGAATACTGGTTCCAGTTATCCGGCATATGCCACCATTGTTAGTTCGGGTTCAGCTGTGTTCGGTGACAATATCATTGCGGGTAAAGGCCCCAACAAACTGATTTCACCTACTTTGGGATGGGAACGTAATTATTCATGGGAAGTAGGTTTTGACATGCATATGTTCAATGATCGTTTGCAGCTTTCTCCGGTTTATTATAACAAAACAACAAAAGATATGTTGACTTCCATTCCGGGTATTGCAGGTACTGTTCCCGGATTACAGAATGTGGGTGAGATTCGCAATCGCGGTTTTGAACTTAGTGCTTCTTGGAACGACAAGATTGGGGAAGATTGGAGATATGGATTAGGTGCTAATTTGAGCACTATTGATAACAAGGTGCTTTCACTGGTAAACAAAGACTATAATATTATCAGTGGTCCCTCACGTGTTTCCGAAGGTTATCCGATTGGCTATTTCTATGGTTACAAGGTTGAGGGTGTATATCAGAACGAAGACGACATCCGTTTCTCTCCGATTAACTCGGTTGGCTCGGTAACACCGGGTGACTTGAAATTTGCTGATGTTGACGGTAATGGCAAAATTACTGATAATGACCGTACAATGATAGGTAATCCAACTCCTGATTTTACTTACGGTTTTAATGTTAATTTGGGATGGAAGAATCTGGACCTGACTGTTGACATGATGGGTGTTTATGGAAATGAAATTTACCGTAATTGGGGAAGCAGTAGCTATGCACAACTGAATTATCGCACAGAGCAATTGAATCGTTGGCATGGAGAGGGCACTTCCAATTGGGAGCCCTTGCTCGACCCTTCACACAAAATAAATCAGGAGGCTTCCACGTATTTCATCGAAGATGGCAGTTTCTTCAGAATCCGTAATATCGAATTGGGGTATAACTTTGACAAACGACTGTTGAATCGTATCAAGGTACAGTCACTGCGTCTTTATACCAATGTGCAGAATCCCAAGACCTGGAGCCGTAATGGAGGATATACTCCGGAAGTGGGCGGAAGTGCTATTTCGTTTGGTATTGATGGTGGAGGCTATCCTATGCCTACAGTTTATACGATTGGTTTTAATTTGACTTTCTAAAATTATATAGAGACAGACTATGAAGAAGATATTTTATTATATAGCATTTTTAGCAGTAAGCTTTGCACTAACTTCGTGTGAGGATATGTTTGATAGAAAACCGCTTGGACAACAGACAGAGGATGATTTGACTGGTGGTACTTATGAAACACAGGTTTTTAATATGTATGCCAAGTTGCGCGGTTTTCATTTGACAAGCGGCAATACTGCATTGGCAATCCACGGTATGCGTTCTGAGGACGCAGAGAAAGGAAGTACATTGTCCGATGGAGCTGCTACCGGCAAGATGTTCGATGACTTTGAATATTTGGCAAGTAATGGGATGATTAAGAGTTATTGGAATGATAACTATTCATTGATACATAAGGTAAATGATTTGCTTGATGAGATGAGCCAAAATCCGTCATTGACAGAAGGTGACCTCGTCAATAAGGGGGAAGCTTTGTTTGTACGTGCTTTCTGTTATTTCAACCTTGTACGCGCTTTTGGTGAAGTGCCTTTGATTGACTTTAAAGTTTATGATGCAGCTGAGGCAAATGTTCCAAAGTCTTCTGTGGCAAAGATATATGAATTAATAGATTCTGACCTTACGGAAGCCGAAAACAGTCTGCCCAGAACGTGGGAGCAACTTTATGTAGGTCGTCTCACTTGGGGAGCTGCTCGTTCTCTTCATGCACGCACATACATGATGCGTAATGACTGGGGGAATATGAAGGCTGCCGCTGAAGAAGTGATTAACTCCGGTTTATATAATCTGAAAACACCTTATGAAGACATATTCCGAGAAAAAGGTGAAAACTGTAGTGAATCTGTTTTTGAATTGCAATGTACGGCAACAGAATCACAACCAGGTTCTAATGACATAGGAAGCCAGTTTGCTTCCGTTCAGGGTGTACGTGGCGCAGGCGAGTGGAATCTCGGTTGGGGGCAACACACCGCTACTCAAGAATTGGCAGATGCTTTTGAAGAGGGAGATCCGAGAAAAGACGAAACTTTGCTTTATTTTATACGCAACGGCAAGGACGATCCAGAGTCCATACCTGCTAACAAGCCTTATGGTGAGAAACCTATTTCGAATGCTGATGTTATAGCTAAATACTTTAACAAGAAGGCATATACGGACCCGGCGATGCGTTTGAAATTCACAAAGGGAGGATATTGGGTAAATATTCGTCTGATACGTTATGCTGATGTGGTATTAATGGCTTCCGAAGCTGCTTGTGAATTGGGTGATTTATCTTCTGCCCGTAACTATTTGGAGATGGTGCGCGCTCGTGCTCGTGGCAATAATATCGGAATTCTACCGGAAGTGACGACCAACAACCAGAATGAACTGCGTGAGGCCATTCGTCATGAAAGACGTGTTGAGTTAGGTATGGAGTTCGACCGTTTCTACGACTTGGTTCGTTGGGGTATTGCTAAAGAGGTACTTCATGCGGCAGGCAAGACCGGTTATCAAGACAGACATGCTTTGTTGCCCATTCCGCAAGACGAAATTGACAAGTCGAATGGTGTATTGGTTCAAAATCCCAATTATTAATCTATAAATGTACTAACTACTTATGAAAAAATATATAGTATCTGTGGCTTCTTGCCTGTTTGCATTGTGTATGCAGTCTTGTTTTCAGGATATGGATCATCCTGCTTTCGACTACCCTGAGAGTACAGGTGAAGTACCTACTACCCCTTTGAAGATGTATCTTCCTTTTGATGAAGAGGACATTCGGGATAAAGGTGAATGGGGATTTTTGGTAGCAGATAACGGTAATGCCAAGTTTGCGGAAGACGGAATCGCTGGCATGGCCTATCAAGGTGCTGAGAATGCTTACATTTTGGCCAAGACTCCTTCTATATTGGAAAATAACATGCCCACTATCGGTGATTTGACTGTAGCTTTCTGGATGAGAACCACTAAGAATACTTCTGCGCAAGGTTTGTTCTCTATCCCTAACTCTATTAAATTCTGGGGCAACTTCGACATCTTCTTGGAGAATAATAATAGCGAGACTCAGGCATTTTTCAAGGTTCATATCTTCAATCAGACAGCAAAAGAGAATGATGAAAGATGGGTTGAGGCAAAAATAGATGATATTTTTGGTAGCGAATGGGTGCATCTGGCTTTTGTGTATGATGGTAATACTTCTACCATTACTGTTTATCGTAATGGTGAGGGTGTCTTTACCAAAGAATTGCCTGATTGTGGGAAATTGAAGTTTAATAATGTAGGCGCTTCTTTGGCTGTCGGTGCATTTCAGTTCAGCACTACTCCGAGTCTTACTTCGGGTGCAGGAGCACAAACCTGGGCAAAGAACTTTCCCGGTCAGCTTGATCAGTTCCGCCTATATGACAAGGTGTTGACGGCAACCGAAATCCAGAGTATTTACTCTGGAAAAGAATGAAGCTACACTTTAATCTGATGATAGGATGAAAGTATTATATTTCATAGTATGTCTTTTGTTGGTTGCGTGCAGTGGTGATAATCAACCTGAAGTGAATCAGCCTTTCGAGTTGAAGAATATCATTGTGGGTGACCAACAAAACCAACAGACATTTGAGAATGTTGCTCCCAATGTAGCCATTGTTTTGGAGTTCTCGGATGCTGTAGATGAGGCTTCAGCCCGTAACAATATTGCTTTGAAACATGAGGAGCTTCCTGTAAGCTGCGATTATGAGTTCCTGCAAGAGAAAAAAGTATCGGTGACTCCTAAGGGAGGCTTTAAAGTCTTGTCATCGTATAAATTGATTGTCAATCCGGGGGTGAAATCCACTTCCGGGACACTGCTTTCCAATGGCAAGGTTTGTATGATTAAGACTGGAATGGATGATACAGACAAGTTTGAGCGTATCCCTGATGAGGACTTGTTGACATTGGTACAGAAGCAGACCTTTAAGTACTTCTGGGACTTTGGGCATGAATATTCCGGAATGGCGCGCGAACGTACTACTTCGGGCGATGTCGTTACTACCGGTGGTACCGGCTTTGGCGTGATGGCCATGCTGGTAGCTGCTGAACGGGGCTTTATTACCCGTCAGCAAGCTGTTGAACGAGTGCAGAAGATAGTTACTTTTCTTGATAAGGAATGTACGGCTTATCATGGTGCTTATGCACATTGGATAAATGGCGCAACGGGAGCAACCAAACCTTTCAGTGAGAAAGACAACGGTGCCGATTTGGTTGAGACATCCTTGTTATTTCAAGGTTTGCTTGCCGCTCGAGCCTATTTCAAGGAAAATACGGAAGTAGAAAGCAGGTTGCGTGCCGACATAACCCGTCTTTGGGAAGCTATTGACTGGACTTGGTTCCGGAAAAATGGTGAAGATGTACTATATTGGCATTGGAGTCCCGATTACGGTTTTGAGAAGAACCTGGCAATAAGAGGATGGAATGAGTGTCTGATTACTTATATACTTGCTGCTTCGTCTCCAACACATGCTATCGATAAAGTTGTATATGAAGCGGGCTGGGCTAAAAATGGAGGAATCAGGAATGGAAAATCTTATTATGGCATCACTCTTCCTTTAGGTTCGGATAAAGGGGGACCGCTGTTCTTATCTCAATATTCTTTTCTAGGCATTAACCCACAAGGACTGGAAGACCAATATGCCGATTACTGGATGCAAAATCGCAATCATACGTTGATTAATTACAATTATTGTAAGGAAAATCCTAAAGGATATACGGGTTATAGCGCTTCTTGTTGGGGGTTGACGGCAAGTGACGGCGATACGGGATATTCAGCTCATTCACCTACTAATGATAAAGGGGTCATTGCTCCAACAGCTGCTTTGTCTGCATTTCCTTATACTCCGGAGGAGTCAATGGAAGCGCTGCATTTCTTCTATTATAAGATGGGAGACAAACTTTGGAAAGATTATGGTTTTATAGATGCCTTTAATTTGACGGCAGATTGGTACGATACTCAGTACATAGCCATTGACCAAGGGCCGATAATCTGTATGATAGAGAATTATAGAACAGGTCTCCTTTGGAATTTATTTATGTCTATACCGGAAATCCAACAAGGACTGAAGAAGCTTGGCTTTCAGAGTCCGTGCTTAAACTAAAAGAATGATTATGATGAGAATATTAATATATTTGATACTTTTGCTATACCCTTTTAATTTGATTTCGGGACAGAAAAAGCAGAAGCGGCTTTCTGACGACGAACTTATGACCCTCGTTCAGAAGCAAACTTTCCGTTACTTTTGGGATTTTGCCCATCCTGAATCCGGATTGGCGCATGAACGGAGTAACGGTGGTGCCGAGACAGCTACCATTGGTGGGTCGGGATTCGGAGTGATGGCTATCATTGTCGGCATAGAACGCGGGTTTATCACCCGTGAACAAGGTGCTGAACGTATACTGAAGATTGTTCGTTTCTTGAGCGACAAGAATACCGACAGTTATCACGGCATGTGGGCACATTGGATGAACGGTAAAACCGGTAAGACCATTCCTTTCAGCCGTAAGGATGATGGAGCCGATATTGTAGAATCCGCTTTCATGTTCGAAGGTTTGTTGGCTGCCCATCAGTATTTTATAAAGGATAATCCGACGGAAAACCGTATCCGGGGAATGATTAATAATCTGTGGCGCCAAGCAGAGTGGAATTTTTTCACTCAGGGGCAAGATGTGATGTATTGGCATTGGTCACCCTATAACGGGTGGGCGATGAACCATCAGATTAAAGGTCATAACGAGTGCCACATTATTTATATTTTAGGTGCGTCTTCTCCTACTTATCCGATTGCCGAGAGTGTTTATCATAAAGGCTGGGTCAATGCGAATACTTTTCTGAATGGTCGGGAGTATTATGGCATCAGGCTTCCTCTCGGAAACGATAACGGTAAGGGCGGTCCTTTGTTCTTTACTCATTACTCTTACATGGGGCTTGATCCGCATGGCTTGAAGGACCGCTATGCTGACTACGAGGAACAAATGAAGGCCCATACCTTGATTAACCGTGCCTATTGTATCGACAATCCGAAGGGATATAAGGGTTACGGTGAGAAATGCTGGGGATTGACAGCCAGTGACGGTGATAAAGGCTATTCGGCCCATAGCCCCGGAAATGATCGCGGCGTGATTACGCCTACTGCGGCCCTTTCATCCATCCCTTATACACCGGAATATTCTTTGGAGGCCATGCGCTATTTCTATGAAGAACTGGGTGACCGTCTTTGGGGTGAATATGGGTTCAAAGATGCATTTAATCTGACTGAGGATTGGTTTGCGCCTTCGTATCTTGCCATTGACCAGGGACCGATTATTGTGATGATAGAGAACTATCGCACCGGTTTAATTTGGAAGCTTTTCATGAGTCATCCCGATGTACAGAAGGGATTGAAGAGATTAGGCTTTACGTCTCCTTATTTGAATAAGGCTGATTAGGTTTGGCAGGATTTGATTTTGGTAAATTTTATATAGATTAAAAAGGATTATAACCATGAAAAACGTGCTTTTCAATAGTGTATTGGTTGCTTTCGTATTGCTTGTCGCCTCGTGCGGCAAGCAACCGGAAGCTAAGGTGGAGGTGATGTCGTTTAATATTCGTCTGGATCATGTAGCGGACAGTATGAATAACTGGAAATACCGTAAGGATAATGCAGCACAGATGATTGCTTATTATGCTCCGGACATTGTGGGCATGCAGGAGGTGGTAAAGAATCAACTCAATGACTTGAAGGAGCGTCTTCCTCAATATACTGCCCTTGGCGTAGGTCGTGCAGATGGAAAAGAGAAAGGCGAATATTGCTCCCTTTTTTATAAGACAGAGCGTTTTGAGCTTTTAAAGAACGGAGATTTCGGACTGAGTGAGACTCCCGATTCCATCGGAAAGAAAGGCTGGGATGCGGCATGCGAGCGTATCGTGACTTGGGCTGTGTTGAAAGACAAGGTGAGTGGCAGGAAAGTAGCTGCTTTCAACACCCACTTTGACCATGTAGGTGAGGTGGCACGTCGAGAAAGCGCTAAGTTAATACTCGAGAAGATAAAGCAAATAGCGGGAGAGCTTCCGGTAATTATCACTGGAGACTTTAATGGAACGGTAGACTCCGAGCCGGTCACTATATTGACGGAAGGTGGAATGAGGAACGCTTGTTCCACGGCAAAGGTCGTTTACGGACCGACATGGAGCTTTCATGACTTCGGACGTATTCCGGTGGAGAAGCGCAGGCTGATAGATTTTATATTCGTAAATGCTTCTGTAGAGGTGGAGCGTTACCGCACAGTTGGCGATAAGCCGGACAATGGCTATCTTTCCGACCATGCTCCCGTATTGGTTACTTTGAAACTGTAAAGAGGCACTCGTCTAATTCTATTCTGCATTATTTACAAATCATAAGGGCTCAAGAAACACTTGTATACTGAACCTGATTCAGTCGTATAGTGAATGCCATTCAGTCGTATACTGAATAGGGTTCAGTCGTATACTGAATGCACTGTATTCTAACTGTACTGATAATCAGTAAATTATAAAACGGTGTTACGCCTTTGATAAATTACAACAAATAATGAATACATGAAAAATAAACTATCCTGGGGAATTGCCTTGTTGCCCTTTGTTCCTTCGGTTTGGATGCAAGGACAAGAACAGAAACAAGGAATAGGAAACAGGCGTCCTAACATTATTTTTATCATGAGTGATGACCATGCCCGACAAGCAATGAGTATATATGGACATCCCATAGGTAAAATAGCTCCTACTCCCCATATTGACCGTATTGGGCATGAAGGGGCGGTATTTCAGAATAATTACTGTTGCAATTCCATTTCCGGTCCCAGTCGTGCAGCCATACTGACTGGTAAGCATAGTCATAAGAATGGTTTTATGAGGAATGGAAATAAAGGATTTGACGGTTCGCAGCAGACACTGCCGAAGATATTGCAAGCAAACGGTTATGAAACAGCCATTATCGGCAAGTGGCATCTTGTTTCAAAGCCTACCGGGTTTGACCATTGGATGATTTTGAATGATCAGGGAGATTATTATAATCCGTATTTTATTACCGAGGGAGATACCACTCGGCATAAAGGATATGTAACTGACCTCATCACTCAATATTGTGAAGACTGGATGAGTGGGCGCGAGGATAAGAATAAACCTTTTTTCCTGATGATGCATCACAAAGCCATTCACCGTAATTGGGTGCCTGCCGAACGGCATTATCATTTGTACGAACACACGCAGTTCCCTTTACCCGACAATTATTATGATGCATACGAAGGACGTTATGCGGCACAAATGCAGAAGATGAATATATACCGTGATATGTACGAAGGTCACGACTTGAAGATGGTTGCGGGTATGAATAGCGACAGTCTGCTATTCGACCCGTGGCCTCATGCTTTTCTTGGTACGATGGAGCCGGATGAGCGCCGCCGTTTTATGGATGCCTATCGTGAACGGAACAATGAATTTTATTCGAAACAGCGTACTTTCAAAGAGGTGGCAGAATGGAAATATCAGCGTTATTTGCAGGATTATATGGCTTGTGTGGCAAGCGTGGACGAGAGTGTAGGAGAAATATTGGATTATTTGAAGCGTACCGGATTGGATAAAAATACGATTGTCGTTTATACTACAGACCAGGGGTTCTATCTGGGCGAGCACGGTTGGTTTGATAAACGTTTTATGTACGAGGAGTCTTTCGGTATGCCGATGGTAATGAGCTGGCCGGGACATATTAAGCCTGGAACGCAGGTAACAGGATTAACTCAAAATATTGATTTCGCTCCCACTTTTCTCGATATGTGTGGAATTGAGATTCCTGAAGACATGCAGGGAGTGTCATTTCGTCGGTTGGTAGAGGGAGAAAATACTCCACGAAACTGGAGGAAGTCACTTTACTATCACTATTATGAATTCCCCGGTTTTCATAGTGTCCGTGCACATTACGGTGTCAAGATGGAGCGCTATAAATTGATGCATTTTTATGTGGATGACAAGTGGGAACTTTATGATTTGAAGGAGGACCCGGCAGAAATGCATAATTTGTATGGTGAAAAAGGGATGGAGAAGGTTGCTGCAGAATTGAAAGCGGAACTTGCCCGCCTGCAGGAAGAATATGATGTTCCTGAATCTCTGTGTAAATAATGGTGCATATTTCGTGATGTATAAATGAATATTTAGAAATATAAATGTGGATAATATGATGAAAAGATTAAGTGGTCTGGTGCTGCTGTTGTGTTTGGCGAATTTCCTTTCTGCACAGGACATGCGTATGGATACTTATTGTAATCCTTTAAATATCGATTACACGTACATGATTTATAATTCGGATAAGAATATCTCCTACCGTTCTGGTGCCGATCCTGCCGTGGTGGAGTTTCGGGGTGAATATTATATGTTTGTTACCCGTTCACACGGTTATTGGCGTTCCAGGGATTTGCTGAACTGGGAGTTTGTACGTCCGGGCAGGAACTGGTATCCGCAAGGGTGTAATGCTCCGGCGGCACATAATTACAAAGATTCGGTACTTTATGTGACCGGTGATCCTTCCGGTTCCATGAGTATCCTTTATACGGATAATCCGGCTTCAGGAAACTGGGAAGCTGTTCCGGCAATTTTGCATAATCTGCAAGATCCCGATTTGTTTATTGACGATGACGGTAAAGCGTATATGTTCTGGGGTTCTTCCAATGTGTATCCTATCAGGGGAATGGAACTGGACAAGAACCGGCGTTTCATCAAGAAGGGAGAAACGAAAGAACTCTTCAATTTGGATATGCCTAAACATGGCTGGGAACGTTTCGGTGAAAACCATACGGATACTGTATTGGGCGGATATATTGAGGGGCCTTGGCTGACGAAGCATAATGGGAAATACTATATGCAATACGGTGCTCCGGGAACGGAATTCAATGTCTATGCCGATGGTGTTTATGTGGCCGATTATCCGATGGGGCCTTATACTTACCAAAAGCATAATCCGGTGTCCTACAAGCCGGGTGGTTATATGAACGGTGCCGGACATGGAAGTACCGTGCTTGGTCCTGGGGGGCAGTATTGGCATTTTGCTTCGATGTCACTCTCTATCAATGTGAATTGGGAACGTCGCCTTTGTATGTTTCCGGCAGGGTTTGATAAAGATGGCATTATGTATGTAGATACCCGTTTCGGAGACTATCCCCGTTATGCACCTGCCGTACCGGGCAAGGCTGGACAGTTCCGTGGCTGGATGTTGCTCTCGTATGGCAAGCCGGTGACGGCTTTTACTACAAAAGACGAATTTAAGGCAGATGCCCTAACGGATGAACTGACTAAAACTTTTTGGCTTGCCGAGGCTAATGACGAACGGCAGTGGGTGATGATTGATTTAGAGAAACCTGCTGATGTGTATGCTGTTCAGATAAACTATCACGATTATCAAAGTAATATGTACGGTCGCTACGAAGGACTCCATCACCGTTATCTCATCGAAGGTTCTCTTGATGGTGAGAATTGGGATATATTGGTGGACCGTAAGGAAAGTTATAGGGATACTCCGAATGATTATGTTGAACTGGCATTACCCAAGTCTGCCCGTTATATCCGTTATAAAAATATAGATATACCGACACCGAATCTGGCTATATCTGAACTTCGCGTCTTTGGATTGGGTACGGGGAAGGCACCGCAACAACCCAAAAAGTTGGTACTTGACCGCCAAGCAGACCGTCGTGACATCTCCATCCGTTGGGAGGCTGTGAAAGGTGCACAAGGTTACAACATACTTTGGGGCATTGCACCGGACAAACTTTACAGCTCTTGGATGGTCTATGATAAGACTGATTTATTGATGAAAACCCTTACTGCTGATCAGGATTATTATTTTTGTGTGGAGGCTTTCAATGAAAATGGTGTATCTTTACGTTCGGAAGTTAAACATG
>UMCV01027380.1_pt1 | contig 16091 bp, 10 predicted proteins | sample 1964311 | NCBI WGS metagenome assembly UMCV01 (sample SAMEA4835976, study PRJEB28245) | human gut metagenome | biome: gut microbiome; material: fecal sample | place: Denmark | collected 2008 | reverse complement strand
GAATTATGCAAGGTATAAACGCGGAGCCGCTTACATAGAAGTATCATTATTTTACTTTTTCTTTACAAGATACTTCATTCCATCTGCAAATCTCTTATGTTTTAACTCACTCATATTCGCCAGTTTCCTGCCGAATCCCATCAAACTGTTCACCTTGAGCGATGAACCTATCTGCTTTTTCAGATAGTCGAAAATCTCGGCGGCAGTCAGATATTCACCCTCTTTCTCATTCTCAACCAAATCAAAATAGAGCTGGAAATACTGGTCTATCGGCTCAGCCACCTCAAACTGGCAGTTGTTCTTCATGATCAACTTCACCTGTTCCGCATCAAAATAACTCTTTTCGCCATTGTGCAAAGCGGTCAGCGCCTGGGCGAAAAGCTGCTGATAGTTCGGACGCACACTCACATCGATAGGCCCCGTCAGTTCCACGCCTATGAACCTTCGGTTGCCGGATGGATCGGTGAGAATATCCTTCATGTTGCTCGTGGCTATGAACGAGGCGAGACGAGGAAATTCCATGACATGACTGCCATACGGAGGCTTGTATTTCAGCGTAGGCAACTGGATGAGATTCTTCAGAAATCCCTGCTGCACCTGTGGCGAAATCTGGTTGAACTCATCGAGATTGATGACCATAAACTGCGCCATCGCCTGATAAACCTGACGTTTTTCTGACAGAATCAGATTATCGTTATATCCCCACTGCAGTTCTGGCGGCAACAGCCGGCGACAGAAAGTACTCTTGTTGTAACCCTGCTTGGAAATGAGAAGCGGAGCCACCGAATTGCCATACTGGCGATGGGTAAAGCCGCGCCACTGGTCAACCATGCCCAGAAACCAGGTGTAGAACCAGTCTGCCCAGTAAGGATTGTTGGTAGGAACCGTACGAGCCAAGGCGCGTATATGGTCCTTCCCGTCCCATTTGTCGTAGCATTGGAAGAGATATTCATCTATCGGATTATAATTCTTGATATAATCAGACTCCAGAAAATTCCTGACATCCTTGATGCTCACCCGGATATCTGCGAGCTGCACCTCCAGCGTCATGCGTTTCTGCACTCTCGGATCCACAGGCTGGAAACCATACCATCCCTTCTCCTTCGGCATGTATTCCACGAATTTCATCACCGTGTTGTATCTGAAGTTATATTTACTTTTCAGCAGCTGCATCATGCTCATGATATTCTCGCGAACGCTGTTCTTGTCAACTTTCTTTCCTTCTTCCGAAGTATCGGAACCAGGAATCATTTGCTGATTATCTTCCGTGTTGAAAGCCTGGTTCTGAGGGTGCATGTTGCTGTCAATTTTCATCGCTACCGCCTTACTGTTGAAATAAGGTTTCGCATCGAGCGTCATCATAAAACTGTTGTGCATCGAAGGCTCAAAAGACAGGTTTGCGCCCGCTTCTATAGAAGGTTTCGGTCCGTCTGTGAGCACCGAAGCCTTGGCAATCGCCTGATATACAGGCAAAATCTGCTGGTAAGCGATGCGGTACAGTCGTTCGGCATCCGCCTCCTCGGCAGGCAGCAAGTCATCTTCATTGCTGAATTTCACCAATACGATAACCGACTTACCATCAGCACCTTCCAGCGCAGCAAAGGTAGAAGGCAGCATGGCAACCGAGCGCTTCACGCCCTCCACGCCGTCCACATCCGTGATGTTTCCGAATTTCAGCATCAGGATACCGTTGCACGCCTTCATCTTCAGGTTGTTGTTTTCGTCTTTGGCGAATTCTGCAGCGGGGTAGATGTGCATCCATGTTGGCATATCCTTGTAATATTCGTAGCCGCTTTCCATATAGGACACGTATTCGCGGAAATGGGTAACAGTAAGTCTGCTGTCATCTTTTGCGATACGTTGCAGCAACTTCTCCATCGTCTTGGTGCTGACGAGGAGCTGCTTCTTGTTGTTTGTATGAACGATTGTTACCTTCATTGAATATATTGATTAGGATGTTTGTTTGTTAACTGTTAACTATAAACTCTTGTTAGCGTTGCCCAAAGTTTGGTTGGTAAATTGGGCACTCGTTTCCCATTGTACGGGCAATGGCTGCCCGTCACTTGTTCTCTAGTAGCCCGTCACTTGTTCACCGGTAGCCCGTCACGTGTTCTCTGTGGGACCGCTTAAATGGCATGGCTGGATCATCTGGAGGGCAGAGAAAAAGATTAGCTTTTAGTGAAATCAATCTCTTCTGAGAAATGGTCGAATTCAACATCTTTATATCCGTATCTGGCGAAGAGCTGTTTGATATATGCCTGTTGTTCCGGCAGGAGTTTCAGTTGTCCCAGTTTGTAACGGTAGTATTGTCCTTTGCTGCCGAGGTAGTCTCTCATTTCGGCGCGCAGTGCAGGAGCGTCTTTCACTTTCATTTCGGCAAAGAGTTTGTCGAATCCCCATGCCATTTTCACGACACGCAGCGGAGCGAAGTACTTGCAATTCCCGTTTTTCAGGGCATTTGGGAAAATGGCATCTCCTCTATCAGTCTTCTCGTTTTTGTAGAGACCGGATAGATAGTGGATACATTTGTTTTTCATCGGACATGGTTCGGTGAAACAATAGGTGATGTTGCTAGGTACGTTTCCGTACTCAAAAGCCTTTTTCAGTAATTCCTTTTCATCCATGTTTCTTAAGTATTAAGAATAAAACATTCTGTTTTACTAAACGCAAAAACATCCTGTTTATTGCCTTATAAATGCTATTATTATCACTTCATAAACCATTTTTTTTCGATGCAAGCAAGAAATCATGATACTTCTCGCTAATTTATGATACTTCGATGATACTTCTTCCTTCATTTTCAGAGAAGTCTCATTCGTGATAAAGTATTGTGTATTAAAGATATAAGTCTTGTTTTATGCCAAAAAATGAGACTTTGAGACTTTTTTCGAGAAAAAAGATTTATACGTGCGTATATTTGTTGGTTCTTTATCGCTTGCGTACTTCCTTCTAAACTTCCTCCCTTTTGTTGAAAGAATCATGTGCTGCTGATACCCCTCCTTTTTATTATAATTCCCCATCACACAACTTTTTTCGAAACTTTTTAGCTAAAAGTTTTGTTGTTTCGATAATAATTGTTACTTTTGCGGTAGAGTTTGAGCGAACGGAAAAGAACGGGCGTGATGAAGACTCGAATTAAAGAGCGTATTGACGTTATCCTAATATTGAAATGTGGTAGTTTCAAAATCTGCAGGATGATAAGCAATACTGCTCACGCATAGGATTATTGTACCCTTTTGTAAAGGGGATAATATACCCCTAAGCGTGGGCTATTGTTTGTTGCATGCAGATGGGTTCTACCACAACCTCAATATTTGTGACATACAATAGTTCCACGCTTTTTCCATTTTAAACCAAAACAAATAATAGTGTTATGAAGAAAGTCTTTCATAAATTACGTGATTATGCATTAGCACTGTTAGCCTTAATGACTATTAGCGCTTGTTGTGACAGTTTGAATACTCTTAACGACCCACATTTTACAGGGGAAGGAACACTAATTAAGAAACCTTCTTTTGCAAAGCTTGATTATAATTCTGTTATTCATTTTTATATAGAATCTTCTGGTAGTATGAATGGCTTTTTTAGAGCTGGTCAACCTACTAGTTTTAAGCAGGATGTTTATGAAATAATGAGTTATTATTCTCCTGTAACAAAGGATGTGAATATTATGACCAATAGTGGAGGAGTAGCAGGACAGTTGTCTCTAGCTCAATTCCAAACTGCAATGAATACTGGTGCGCTGGAATGTAATGCTTCTACGCAAGTTCCTGTTATGTTGCGAAATATTGTTAGTCGATTGAAAAAAAATGATGTGGCTGTTCTTATTTCTGATATGAAATATAGTCCTGTTGGTTCAGCTGCTCCGGCAGTGTTGTTAACTCAGTATGCTGCAGAAGTGGCACGAATTGCAGAAAATTCAAAAAAAGCATATTCTTTGATTTGTGCAATATCTGATTATATAAATAAGGAGGGAAGAGTAGTGACCAATGAATCTCCTTATTATTATTTGGTAATCGGAGAGCAAGATAAGGTATCTGCTGTTCGTAATGGAATAGCGATTATGTTGCATCGCCAAAAACGTTTTGTAGACAATCTTGAAATAGGATATAAATACGGAAGTTGTCCATACAGCTTTGGTTCTCCTGTTAATGTTGTTCAATTTGAAAAACAACCTACTTTTTATGGCTATGATGATTCTATGGGGGATTGTACAATTTCTCTAAAACTTCATTTGGAAACTTACCGTTGGGCGATGTCTGATAAAGAAATCTTAAAGAAGTGTTTCTTGTGTAAGGCTAACTATGGTTCAAAGGTTAGTATTGCTGATATAAAGATCGAAGAATGTAACAATGATAATTTAGAATTGAAACGATCTGTTGTTGCAACAATTCAGTTGAAGGTCTCAAATATGGTTACTGATATGGAGGTGTTGGAGTGGAATCTAAAAATTCCATATTTTGAAGTAGTCATGCCAAAAATGAAGAGCTTCTTAGAAAATGCGAATGACGAAAATAATCCTTCTAAGTCATATTCTTTGAAACATTTTATTCGTGGAATTGGTCAGGGAGGTGTAAATTATCAACCAAAACCCAATTATATTTTAATATCTAAAAGTTGTATGTAATTATGTTTAGTGGATTAGGACTATATCCCTTTATAGGGAGTAAATCTGCTTTCTTGAAGCCTTATAGTGGCGAAGGACAAGAGGCTTTGTATCAGCAGGCAATGTTGTTTTGGAATAAGCTGGATTCTGTTTCCTTTTTGTTCCCTTTAATTTGTGTCATTGTAGGTGGTATTATTGCATGGTACTATTATATGCCATTTAACAACACTCCTCACCGTCATTATAAGCCTAAATATTGGTGGATAATGATGGCTGTATGTGCAGTTTTGTGTTTCTTATTGACTCTAGGTGTAGCTGTGGTATGTGCTCCTCCAAAAATTGAAGGAACCAAAGTGTTGGAGCTTAAGTTGGCATTGAGCAATATGTTGTATTCAGTAATTGTTTATGGCTTTGTTTCTTTCGTTTGGTGTAATTGGCGAAGAGCCAAAACCAATGCATATCGCTATTTAAAAATTAAGTTTTTATAGTATGAAGAAAGTATTTGTATTTTGCATAGGTGGAACTGGTGAGCGTGTGATGAAAAGTATCACGATGTTGATGGCTGCTGGTATGGATACCAATGGCTTTACCGTGGTTCCTATAATTGTTGATCCACATTTGGATTTAGATGAAAAGAAAAATCTGCAGACTTTGATAGATAAATATGTAGAGATTCATCAAGAGGCTTCTGAAGACCGAAAAAGTCCAAAGGGTTTCTTTGAGGCCGAAATGGCCCTTATCAATACCTTAGATACCCAAACAAATAATACCAATAAGGCAGCGGGCGAAAATCGCTCTTATGCAGAATTTTTAAATATTGGTAGTCTTGATACTAAAAGTATTAATAATTTCTTGATACAGACTTTGTACTCTAAGGAGAATCTGGATAATCGTTTGTCTGTAGGTTTCAGAGGTAATCCTAATGTAGGAACTGTAGTACTTCAAGAAATGTTGGAAGGGGCTTCATGGTATAATGCTTTTAAAACTCATTGTGGAGAAGAAGATCGTGTTTTTATCATAAGTTCAATTTTTGGTGGTACTGGAGCATCTGGCTATCCACTTTTGGAAAGAAAGATTAGAAATACCATTGACTCTCAGACTGTTTCTGATGTATTTATGGGAGCTGTTACAGTATTGCCATATTATGGTTTGACTGATCCGAAGAAGAATGATAGTAAAATAGATTCAGCAAATTTCATGACCAAGGCTAAAGCTGCACTTACGTATTATGAGCATACAGTGAAGTCTGACTTGCTCTATTATGTAGGCGAGACAACCTTGCAGGCATTTCATGAGAATAACGAGAAAACTCAACCAGATGAGGCGAACTTTACTGAACTTGTTGCTGCTACAGCTTTGTTTGATTTCTTGCAGCGTTCCAAGCCTCAGCAAAGACAGTATCTGACTCGTGCAATAGAGAATGATGTCGCATCCTTGGATTTGGCCTCTGCTGGTAGTGGATATGCTTCTTTGGTTAAGTGTATTGCAGACTATTGTATATTGAATACATTATTAAAAGTGTTGCCAAATGAAAAGTATTTCCCATTGAAGCAAAGTCGTGGTTTTGATACTAGTTTCTATAAGGGTTCTCTTTCTAAGGTGATTTCTTTCTCGGAGTCTTTTGAAAAATGGTATTCCGAGTTGTCTGCAAAGAAGAGGGCGTTTGCACCTATTGCAGATATTAATCCATCTAACATGGTTAATATCATTAAGAATAGTGTAGAGCTAGAGGCTAAGGATGATTCTTACTATTTGTTGGAAATGATCAAGAGTTCAAATAAGGGAATAACAAACAACAATAGAGTTCGAAATTTCCTGGAATATGCCTATGAGGCAATAAATACTTTCACTCAGAAAATAAAATAAATATGGCAAGTATAGATTTAAATATAATAGACCGTGGTATTCAAGGAACTGTATGGACTCCCCAGGATACAGGTATTCAAGCAAGCAGGCTGGATGATGTCAAGGAACAGCGCACTGATAATAGTGGTGCTTTGAATTCTTTGCCAACACCTTTTGCGCGCTTTTTTGTCGTACAAGAGGCTTTTCGCCGACTAACAGAGGAAAAGCGTAATCCTTCAGTTCATGCTGGTTTGGCTTATACTAGATTAGTTTCCGATTGTCTTGATGTCTTTGAGATTCTTTTTAATAAAAAGTATCATGAAAATCAATGGGGTGACAACGTTAAAATTGTAGTTAAAGAGTGGAATAAAGCAGAGGGAATGAAGGAACTTCATGATAAAGTTCCTATCTTGTATAATGCTCTTAATTCTATTTATGATGAAGATATAAAAGAGGATAAATTGTTCTTTGTTATTCTAGAGAAGGATGGCAAGGAATATCTTCTTGGTACAAGTTCTCCTATGACAGGATTTGTGACTCCACCGGATATGGACAAATCGGATGTTTCTAAAAATAATACATCGTCAATTAAGTTTCAGGGGAGCTTGTATGAGACTTTGGAAATCAATCGTAAAACCAAAGGACAGTATTTTCGTGATATTCTTTTGTTGGAAGATAGAGATAAGGATTTCAAAAATTATATGTATCAGCTGTTTAGTGGTTCCAACTTGGATAGCCGATATGATTATTTGCGAGATTATATCCGTGAGTTTAAAAATGATCCTGATATAAAGAATAACTATTCGATAAAAACGAATGAAGTTCTGACGTTGTTCAATTCTGAATTGATTATCAATGGATTGAAAGTAGGATATAATGATGAGACTGATGTTAATGATTTCTTTTTGCCAACACTTATCAGACTTCCTTATCGCTTGAACCGAAAGAATTTCGTAGGTATTAAGTATGAGCGCGAAGTTAATAAACGTACGTATGATTACCTGCTGCCATTAAAGAGCGAAGCTTTGTCCTATTTGGATCAAGGCTTGGCAGAGTGTGTCTGTCAAGTTAAGCCATATAGTGTTGTTGTTAAGTTTAAATATAAAGGTGAGGAGTATTTGAAAGAATACAGTGAACAGGACGAAATTCGTGATCTTTCCAAAGATAATCATTCCGTAAATGTAGGATTGTTTCCTAATATATTGTCACCTGTAGATACTGAGAATAATTATTTCAAATTGGCATTGGCTGTTGCTGACAATAATAATGGTGAAGGTGAATGGCATACTTTGAAGATTGAAGATACTGCTCTTGGATTCTACAAAAAGGATGCTGTCGGTAATTATGTTAAGATAGATGAGGCTGATGCAGAGCGTGCTCAAAATGGTGTAGAAGCACCTGTTGTACGTTCTAAACAAGGTTCTGGTGTTGGTGCATTAGCTTGCAGTACGAAGTATTATGAGCTGTTCAATACAGCTTTTGATGCTATGAAGCTAACTATTGGTACAGATTGTGGCTTCTTGTTGCCTCAATGGAGAAAAGCGCAACGTACCAATAATAGTTATACTTATGCTATTGATTTGGGTACATCTAATACGTTTATTTCCAGAACGGATAATAATGCTAATGATGTTCCTGAAATGTTTGCAATGAAAGAGAGTATGGTTTCTTATCTACATGATAATGACAGTAATGCGCAATATTCAGAAGTTGCAAATATAGAAGACTCTATGGGAGAACCTGTATGTGATATGATGAAGACAGAATTTGTACCTCCATTTATAGATGGAGTGGATTATAAATTCCCAATCCGTACTGCAATCTGTAAGGCTCGTAATATAGTAGAACAACCGAAATTATTTGATAACCATAATATTGCATTCTTCTATGAGAAGATGATGGAGACTACATTCCAGGAATGTAAGACCGATGTCAAATGGGAAGAGAATGAAGATTGTATCAAACTATTCATTCAAGAACTACTTTTGATTATCAAGTGTGATATTTTACAGCATAATGGTGTTTTGAACCAAACAAGCTTAATATGGTTTAGACCATTAAGTTTTTCTGGAAATTCTAAGCGTATCTATGAAAGATGTTGGAAGAATTTAGCTCAAGAGATTCTGTTTACAGGTGATGTGACTTGTTATACAGAATCTGAGGCTCCATACTATTATTTCAAGAAGATGGATTATGTAAAGAACACAGATTCTGTAATGATTGTTGATATAGGTGGAGGCTCAACTGATTATGTGTATTTTAATGAGAACAAGCCTATTGCTGCATCTTCTGTTCATTTTGGTTGTGATATATTATGGGGTAATGGTCACAAGGAATTTGATAATATCAGAGCAAATGGTATCTATCAGAAATACATTGGTACCTTGAATTGGGGCAAGAATGATAAACTTCGTCTTTTGGAATCAGAGATGAAAGCTAATAAGCAATGTTCTACAACTGATATTATTAATTTCTGGTTGAGTAATAGTAAGAGCAATGATATTATGGATTGTTTGCACAATGATTATTTACCATTGTTTGCTTACCATTTTACGGCAATTATGTATTATGTTGCCAAGATGTATAAGTTTGAAAAGTTTGTATACCCACGTTCTATTGTGTTCAGTGGTAATGGTAGTCGTTACATTGATAACTTCATTACGGAAGATGTGGCTTTGATAGAGGATATCGTGACAGCTATTTTCTCAAAAGTATATGGACAAGTTGAAACAATTCATGTCGTGATGCCTAAAACTCGAAAGGAAAGCACTTGTTATGGTGGATTATATCGTTCAAAAAGTGCTGTTGAAGCACCAAACTTGATATACCATGGTGTTGATAAAGAGTATGAGAATGTTGGACAGATGAATAATGATCCGTCGTTACAGTCAGGATTGTTAGAAAACTATAAAGAGATGAATGACTTGTATTGCTCTGTCCTTGATATATTGAAGAGACATGGAGTCGTTGACAATTCGGTTGATTTGAATCTCTTCAAGAATAATGTAAAATTGGGATATAATGAGAATCTTAGTACCCATTATCGTTCAGATGTAAAAGAGAAATATACTAATGACGATGATGTATGCTATGATGCAGTATTCTTTATTCCTGTTATTGATAAAATTTTCGAACTTACAACAATAGTTTAGTATGGATGCAGAATATATTGTACAGTTGGCTCTTTCTTTAAGTATCTCTATTTGTATGGCAATATGGTTTATTGTAAAACAAACCAAAGAGTACCATATAAACATGGAAGCAATAGAGCATTTAAAAAACTTTTTTTCGAAGAAGGAAGGATATTCAACTTATGATAGTATAACGGTTGACGCTGATACGGATAAGTCTACAATGAGTGTTGTCATTAAAAATGTAGCAAATGATGACGCTGAATTGAAAAGTCTAATACAGGACATTAATGCGTATATACGAAAAAGTAAGGGAACCGTTGCATTTTCGATTATTCAAAACAAGACGGAACGTCGAATCTCTATGTTGTATGAAATCGCAACTTCAAAGTTGTCCTTTCCTACACATATAGGTTTGATGGGTACCTTTGCTGGTGTTTTTATCGGATTGTTAATGTTTCTTGGAGGAACATGGTATTCTGGTGAAATTACGGATGCGAACATTCAGAGTTTGATAGCCGGAGTGTTAGTATCGATGATTACTAGTTGGTGTGGAATTTCTAGATTGATATCGAGCCACCGTGCGGCTAGCGAGGCGACTAATCAAATCGATAGAGACAAGAATGAATTTTATGAGTGGGTACAGAACGAGTTGATGCCATCTGTTGATGTCAGTATGGTTGAGGCTATAGGTAAGCTTCATGAGACTATTGATCAGTTTGAACCTACATTCTCGAAAGTGATTGTAGAGTTTAAAGATGCCTTCAAGAATGTGACAGGTGCATTCGGTAATGAATTCCGTCAGAGTGTGCAAGTTGTGGCTTCTGCTGTTGACACAATGGGACAAAATATGAATAAAGTCAATAAGAACATTGAACTTCAGGGTGAATTGCTTGCAACAATAAAGAGTAATCAATTGATAAGGGGTATGGACGCTTTTGTTGAGGCATCCAAACGTTTTGGGGAAATAACGGGTTCTCTTGATCAGTTTGAAAGAGCAAGAAGACTGATGTTGATTGCAGCACAGGAAACCATTAATCTTCAAAAAGATTTCAATGAATCTCTGCAAGTACCAAAGCAAGTTGCAGCAGAAATCAACTCTATTCTTGACAGAATTACTAAGTTTGAGGCAAATATTAATGGACTTGGTGAGAACATAGCACATACTCAGATGGTTGGTAGTGCTTTGGTAGAGCAAATTAAAGAGAATATTTCTGCTATTAGAAGTAAACAAAAAGTAGCCGAAAATTACTCTGATACTGCTAGTAAAAAACTGGAGATATATTTCGAGGAGCAGAAAAAGGAGATGGGACGTGTTATGCAGAAGTATAATGAAGCCCTTGATTCTTATCTTGATGATTACGAGAAAATGCTTCAGGAACGAAAGAAAGAACTGGAACAGCGTAAACGTGAGTTTGTTGAGGCTATAGACAAGAAGTTGTCTGTTGATGAGATAAGAAGTGAATTCTCTTCTTTGAAGAAGCTGAATGATATTTCTCAGATGTTGGAACAGCTTATGCGTAATCCAGTTGATGGCAACCAATTGATGAGAACTCTTTCTAAAATTCATACAGAATTGAATGCTATTAGTGCAATTCAGGAAGATAATAAGAAAGGTGGTTGGTTTAGCAATAATTCCAATACCGCAGTGGATAGAGCACAGCGTGAAAAAGAAGAGGCTAATCGTAAGGCGGAAGAAGCTGAGCGAGAGAAGCAAAAAATTATAGAGTTAGCAAGAATCCAAGCAGAGAAAGATCGAGCAGAAAAAGAAGCTCTTTTGGCAAAGATAAGAGAAGAGCAGGAAAGAGATCAAAAAGCGATGGAAGTTATTCAGCGAGTCCAGCAAAAGGACTCTCCTGTATATGAATCTGTAAATAACGAATCGATTTCTCGTTCTCAGATTGATACTTCTCTAGAAGAGCATTCTAAAGTAACTGTAGCAGAAGATGTTCCAACTGCTGCTCCGACTTCTATGGATAAAGGTATAGATGCGGAAGAAAAGTCAAATAAAAAGGGATGGTTTAGAAAAATATTTTGGAAAAAATAATGGATATAGGTAGAAAAAATAAAGAATCATTTTGGCCAAGCTATGTAGATATCATGACAACTTTGTTTGCCGTGATGCTCATATTGTTTGCCGTTTCTTATGCTCGCTTTAAGTTGAAGGAAGGGCAGTTGGAAATGTTGGTAAATGAGTACAAAGATATTATCGATGTATATTCTACCGTTGATTCCATAGATAATAGCGGATATTATGCTTATGATACTCAGTATTTGAAGCACACGTTAACGGTGAGTATTGCATATCAAGACAAAGAATATGATATTAGTAGTAAGTTGAAGTATGATTTGACTGATAAGCGGAAAGCTGATGAGAAACGTGATAGCATCCGCCAGGCTGGTTTGTTGGTTCAAAATATTATCTACGATTTGGAAAAATCCAATAGTGATAGTAAAAACATCAAGTTCTTGGTAGTTATAGAGGGACAATCTTCTAAGATTCCTTTCAATGATAATGATTGGCAAAATAATGAAACGCTTTCATTTCTTCGTGCAAAGTTCTTAAGGAAATTCTGGACAGATCCTGTTTCGGAAGGAGGATGTGGATTATTCCAACATACTAGTGAGAATGACGCTGATAGTAAGTGTGAGATTATTGTAGCTGGTAGTGGAGAAGGTGGTGTTCCTCGTTATTTCTATAAGGGTGGTGAAAATCCTATCACATTGAATCCTAATGAGGCAAAGTATAAGACCATCAACGAGGTTACCCCACAAGAATTCTTGGCATGGCGTGATGTGGAGCAGCAGAACCAACGCTTCTTGATTAATATCATTCCTATTATAGGTAATATTGATGTGACTAAAGCAAAGTTTGAGAATATAAAGAAATGATGCTTATGGAAGAGTACAAAATATCAGAAGCGATATATGCCGAGTCTCTTATATGTCAAAATTATCGAATTTCAGATAATATTTATGAGGAGACGGTCAACTTGTCTGAGGAAAGTCTCAGACAAGAACTTTCTTCGTCCTTTAAGCTATCTGGTAAATATTGGGTGTGGAAATTAGCTTCTGCTATCTACGAATACAGATGGAAGAGAATGCTTGCTGCTAATGAAATGCAAATGCCAGCGAAAGGGTTCAAGTATTTTCTCTCTTATCCAGATGTAGCATCTTTGCAGATGGCGTATTTTGAAAAGAATGGTAGTCGGGGACTGGATGGAATTCACAAAGTAGGAAAAGGCCTTGACCTGACGAAACCTGCTGCATATTATGCTTTCTCTCGCCAAATTAGGAAAGGGGATGTAATCTTGGTTGTTGGACCTAAGGCTCGATTAGTGGCTTGGGGACAGGTGAATAGTGACTACATGTATCGACCAACACGTTCTTATGGTAGACATTATCGGATGGTTTCATGGAGCCAGATTGATATGCCATTTGTGTTGACAAATAAGGCTGAATACCTTTACCAATTACCGAATGAAGATGTTGGAAATTTGAAAGAGAGGCTTGTTGGTCAGCTGTATCTTGTGAAAAATAGCTTACCATTTGGATTTATGGGCGATGCTGTTGAATTGTCTATACCTTTTAATGTGGAGCTTCCTTCACCTACTTTACAGGCTAAGCATTCTACTTCTACAGAGCAAGATTTAGTTTTGGGACAGATTATAGGGGCGTTGTTGAGAGCGGTACGATAGATTAAAGAAAAGAGTATGAGTTGGGGGGGATGAAGGAGGGTATGATGCCGGTTTCGATGATGGCTTCGCTGATAGTGGCTGTGACTCTGAGGAGGAGGAAATGGTTTTTTGCATGATTCCTCTCTATGCTTAAGAAAATAATATCATAAAATTAACTTATGGATAGAGGTGGATTTTAGTCGAAGTTTAGTCGGACTTAGTTGAGTTTGGTCGAGTTTTAGTTTGTTTTTTTATAGTAATATTCTGATAGATAGCTGTTTACGATGTGCTTGAGCTTAGCCGAACTTTTAAACGTTTAGTCGAACTCAAAATATAGAATATAATATTGGGTCATTTGGAAAGGAGTCCTCGTTAAACGTTTAACATACATTAGTTCTTTGATGTTTTGTAGTAACTACTAGGGCTTTGTTAGGAAACTACAGTTTTAAAATGAATATTTTTATGACTTCTGACGCCATTTTTTACAAATTAAGTAGGTTATTTGAAAAAAAAGTAGTAAGTTTGCAGGCAAAATAGTGTTTAGGTATTTTCATGGTAATAATAAATTGTCTGTGATATGTGTAACAACAGAATCTTAATTAAAAATTAAAATAATGAAACAGCTAAAAATTTTCTTTTTGTCACTATGTGCTATAGTTAGCTTAGTGGCATGTGACAGTGCTAAGACATCAGATGAGATTCTTACAGAATGTGGTTCTGGTGTTGTGATGGTTGCTAACCAGTTTTATTATAAAGTGACTTTACCAACAGGGAAAGTCTGGTATTTTACGGGCTTTGACAAAGACGGAGACTTTGAAAATTGGACAATGGATTTGGAAGAAATCCAAAAGAATAAGAAAATGCTTACGGGTACAGGCTTCTTGATTTCCAAAGATGGTAAGATTTTGACTAACAGACATGTGGCAGCTCCTACCATTGATTTATCTGATACCAAAAAGTCAGTTAGAGCTTTATTGGATGGTATGGCAGAGATGGTAAGAGCGGAAATGCAATCAATGTCTGAGAAATATGACGAGTTGGAAAATGCCAAAAGAGCATGTTATTCATATAATGAATATGATGGTAATATTTATGTAGATGATGAAAAAATGCAGCAAATTGAGCAGGAACAGGCAGAGTTGAAAGAGGCATATGATGGAGATTCAGAAATCAAAAATAGTCTTAAAACTATTGATTTGAGTGAATTGAAAGTGGAAACTGTTTGTGAATTGGGTATTGCCTATAATAATACTTTTGTTACTAAAATTACTGATTTCATTCCTTGTGTTATGACTTCAGTTTCTGATACAGAAAATGTGGATTTGGCAATGTTGCAATTGAAGAGTAAGCAAACGCCAGATGGCAAATATGTATTTGCGGTTTCTGATAAAGATGAAGAGCAAGGCTTTGTAGACAAGGTTAAGAGTTTGTTTGCTCCTACTGATAAGGATGAATTGCAAACTGAACAGAAGCTTTATATGATTGGTTTTAATGCAGGATTTACACTGTCTAATACATCGCAAGGAATCAAGGCTCAGATTACAAGTGGTACCATCTCGCAAAAGCCTGATAATGATAAGATTATGTACACGATTCCTAGCTTGCCTGGTTCCAGTGGTAGTCCTGTGGTGAACGAATATGGAAAGTTAGTAGCTGTGAATTTTGCAGGCATGACAGGTACGCAGAGTTTTAACTATGGTATTCAAAGCAAGAGAGTTCTACAGTTTGTTAATAATGATTGAGTAGAGTAAGTTTCTAAACTATTATTACTCAAAAAGCGTTGAATCCAGCTGGCAGTGATTCCAGCAGGATTCTACGCTTTCCCTATTAATTTTTTTTATATGTCGTCTGCAAAATGAACTCTATTGAACTCTTGTGAATTCTTGTTCAGCATTTGTCTGCTGCTCTGTCTCTGTAGTCTCCTGCTGCAGAGTTGTCTCCTCCTGAGTATTCCTTATTTGGATAATATTATAGAGGTCTCTTTATCTATTTTAAAAAAGCATGATCCTGGGCATAACGATCCTGTAAATTTCAACTCATTGATCGATATGCTTTAATCTGAATATAAAATCGCCTGACTTTTAGCTTAGAGCCTTAAGGTCAGGTGTTTTTATTTAAGTTGTATGAGTCCTCTTGGAAAGTGTCCTCGTTAAAAGTTTAACATACATTCGTTCTTTGACATTTTGTAATCTGGATTTTTGGGGCTAAATATTTAAGAATAATTGGCTTGCATATCTCGAAAAAAAGTCGTACCTTTGCTCTCGCTAAGATATTATTTTTCGGTTAAGAAAAGTGAATATTTGTTTGGCGATGTTCTTTAACTTGCCGATAATCAGTAGGTCTTATGAGGCTTAGTACTAGACTATCGTCCACTACAACAAGGATTAAGACGTAGCTAATTCACGCAAAGCTTTTTAGGGTTAGTTTGTGTTAGCCCATAGGTCAATGCAAGTTGATAGGACTATGTTTAAACCTGCAAATAACTTAATGATATAATAATAATGAAACGATACAACATTTGGAATATAATATTCCATAACAGTGAAGTAAACAAGAATATTGAAGATTACAAGTTTCAACAAAGTCTTGTTAACAGTTATGAGTATTGGCTTACTAAAATAGGTAATGCTAACACTCTAACTGAGTGTATGGCACTCCATAAGTATATATGGAGGCAAGGGTTTAAAAATACCAACTTAGGTCCAGATAAATATGGGATGTTTAGAGCTAAGGATATAAACTTTATGACTGCAAATGAAGTTTATATAGGAGGATTTAACGGTCTTAATATCTTAACTATTGAGCCCACTTTAAAAAGGGGCATATTTTGAA
>UMCV01050617.1_pt1 | contig 16281 bp, 16 predicted proteins | sample 1964311 | NCBI WGS metagenome assembly UMCV01 (sample SAMEA4835976, study PRJEB28245) | human gut metagenome | biome: gut microbiome; material: fecal sample | place: Denmark | collected 2008 | reverse complement strand
AGCATATACAGGCTGAACGCATTTGCAGACACAAAAAGAAAGATACTGATTGCAAGCGAAAATGTTATTGCACGAAACGCTTTCTTTTCTCGTTTTATAGTACGCTTTGCAAGCAAATTTTCAGCAGAAGAAGTAAAGTTACTGCACTTTACTTTCATCACGCCTTTTTCACCTTTCAGATTGCCTATTATCGAAATTTTAGAAGCAGCGCGAGCAGGAACACCGGCGGATAGTAACACCAACAGATAACCGAAAATTGCTGTTATCATAAGCAGCCATCCGTTTATATGCAGCCGCATACCAATGTTCACATAGAGTACTTTCCCCATATATGCTCCGAAAATATCAAGCAACGCCCAAGAAGTCAAAAGACCGAGGACTATACCGATCGGTATCGCAACCGTCCCAAGTAAAAGAGCTTCGGAATATACAATCGTGCGAATATCTTTTTGGGTTGCACCAATCGAGGATAAAAGTCCGAGTTCTTTCGTCCTTTCGGAAACGGATATAGCAAAGGCATTGTATATCAAAGAAATTGCACCCACAGCGATGATAAGAAGCAAAGCGGCGGCAATCCCCATTATTAGGCTCTTAATACTCTCGCTTTGTGAAATCCCGAGATAGGAAAGCAATTCCGTGTGATACGAATATTCTGTTGTTTCACTTAAATATCGGCTTGCAAATTCGTACACCTCGTCTGGATTTTTAAGTGTAATGCGGAATACATCATTTTCGTCAATGGAGATCATTTGGGTGGATAAAACGCCCTCTGCCGCTTCAAGGTCTGCTATTTGTTCTGCGGTGGTGTTATACACGGCAATATGCCAATATCCGTCCTTTTCGATAATGGAATCTATCGCAGAATCGAGCATAGAATTTAACAGCGTTAAAATCGTACACACCATGAGGACGGACAATACAATTCCCATAAGTGTTATCAGCGTTCGCCCTTTATTTTTCCGCAAGCTCCTTGTTGCAAGTTTAATACAAACACCCATAGTTATCCCTCCGAGAGCTTACCGTCCTTGATGATAAGCATACGGTCTGCCAACTTTGCAAGCTCCAAATTGTGCGTAATCATAATGAGCGTTTGACCGTATTGTTTATTTGCACTCCCCAGAAGCTCCATTACCTCTGCTGCACTTTTGCTGTCAAGATTTCCTGTCGGTTCGTCGGCAAGCATAAGCGCAGGATTTGTAAATAAAACTCTGCCTATGGCACAGCGTTGTTGCTGACCGCCTGAAAGCTGGCTCGGCAGATGACTTCTTCGCTCTTTCATTCCAAGCGTATCCAGCAATCGGTCAAGCGTTTCTTTGTCGGTTTTCTTTTTATCAAGGCGGCAAGGGAGCGTTATGTTTTCCTCAACCGTCAAAGTGGGAACGAGATTATAAAACTGATAGATTAAGCCCGCCTTTCGTCTGCGATAATAGGCAAGCTCCTTTTCGCTCTTGGCATATATATCCTCACCATCTACATACACCTTGCCGGAGGTGGGGCGGTCAATACCGGCAAGGATATGTAACAAGGTCGATTTTCCCGATCCCGACGGACCGATGATAGAAACAAATTCGCCTTTTTCTACGGTAAAAGATACATTGTCAAGTGCTTTAACCTCTGCCTCTCCCGCTTGATATGTTTTGCATAGATTACAAACATTCAGTATCGGCATATAAATCATTCCTTTGTAAGGCTTTCTTGTATTTTAGCTTCTGCTTCATCAAGATTGGCAAAGCTGGTAATTGCACCGTCAAACAGATCAGCATTGAAACGAATAGCTCCGTCGGACAAGATAACAGCAAAATGATCTTCTCCGAACATAGAATATTCGCAAATATCGTCATAGTAAAAAGTTTTTCCGTTGATTTCCGCACAGCTCTGTTCTGTTACTTCTTTCAAAAGGAAAATGCCCTCTGTTCCATTCTCCAAATGCGAGATTACAACAGACGAGTCATTTGCAGAAGCGTTATCCACACATTTCGGCAGCAAAACCGTTACCGTGCTGTCTGCTTTTGCATTTCCCGAAATAACCTTTGTGATTTTTATGGTAGCAAGTGCTTTTTGAGCAATTTCACCTTTGCCGTAGTCGATTTGAATATTGCGTACTGTTTCTATTGTACCTCGTACAATCGTATCGCTGTAACTGTTAAAGATTTCTTCCGAGGTCAATGGGGCGGGCAAGATTGTTGTTTTTTCAAATTCGTCAATGTAGGTAACCTTAATTCCTTTGGATCGCTCCAATTCAAAATCACCTTTGGAAGAACAGCCTGTAAAAATAAGGGTAGCTGCGATCAGCAAGAGCGAAAGTGTAAAAATGGTCTTTTTCATAAGTTTTGCATCCTTTCATAATTTGTTTTAGGCTTTCATGCCTTACTTATATAAACACAAAAGGCGAAATATCGGATGCAAAAAAGCAGGCATTTTTCAAAAGAAAACTGCCTGCTTTGCGGTGCTGATTTTATATTGTTAATCAGTTACTATTTTTTCAAAATAGTAAAATTGCCCATCGCCCTGCAAAATGATAACCTCGTCACTATATGGATATATCTTGGCTCCGATGATACTGTCTTTGTCGATCACGCTATCTATCTGTATAATGTCCATTTCGGTTAAAATTCCCGTAAATAAATCCGGGTTCTGTTTTAAGTCCGAAATATTGTTAAGTCCGTATTTGTCAATAACCAAGCGATTTGAAAAATAACCGTATTGCTCATTTTCGTATGAAATAGTGATTGAATAAAACACATCTTGCGCTATATGTTCCGGTTCTTTATTGAGAACAAATACAGCAGTAATGCTTAAACTGATAACCAAAACAAAAGTGGCAGCTAACGCACTTATCTTTCTAAAAGACCATACAGCAGCCGTTTTGTGCTTGTTTTGATTTGTGCCGAGCATTGCATAAACCTTTTCGTCAAGAGAAGTAAGGTCGTGCTTTTCTTCTGATTCAGACGAAATATTATCAGCCTGTGTTTCGATATACTGTTTCATTGCTTCTTTGATTTTTTTATCGTTCATATCCATCCTCCTTTAATCGAGCTTTCAGCAGCTTTTTTCCACGAGTGAGCTGTGATTTTACGGTGCCGTGTTTTCTGTTCAGAAAATCCGAAATCTGCGATGTGGATAATTCGTAATACAAATGGAGGATTAGCACATCCCGATATTCGGCAGGCATACTTTTTAAATTCTGATAGATGATTTTGCAGCTTTCGTCTATAATAACACTTTCAGCAATGTTTTCATCACTTGCAAATTCATACTCAATGTCTGACAAGGAGACCGTTTGAATATGTCTGTCCCGTATCATATTAAACGACATATGTTTTACCGCCATTGTCACATAATATATACAATCTTTGCTGTCAACATCTTTTATCGCATCTAAATTTCGCATAATCGAGGGGATTGTATTATGTACTGCGTCCTCTGCATCCTGCGGATTTTTTAATATTTTCAATGCGACTGCATACATTGTGTTTTTATGCTTTTCATAAATGGCGGTCATTTTTTCAATTTCTTTACTCATACGACCTCCTAAATTATAAGACACTCTCTCAATAATCTATAACACGAAAAAAAGAATTTCGGATGCATTTTAGATAGTAGATTGAAAATTTATTTTTTCGCTGTTTTTAATTCCTCAATAGCGTTCCTTTACTGTCGTATCGTATATTTTAACACATAAAAGTTAAGAAATATAGTCTGCGTTTTGTTTCCTGATAATTATGTACCAACCGCCCCCAAAAAAGGCGGTTGATTTTTTAATGCGCAGGCACTCCGTAACCGAGGATTTCATAATGCCCTACGGCATAATGATTTTCCCGGCAGGAATCCCCGGAATTGCCTTCTATGGTATAAATAATTCCGTCCTCAACTCGTTCGACAATTCCTACATGGTCGGATAGCCCGTCCTGCGGACCGGACGAACCCTTGTTGTTCCAATCGAAAAAGATAATCATACCCGGCGACGGCGTGGCGCTGTTGTCAATCCATTGACCTCTATCCTTAAACCATTGCACGCCGTTTGTGCAGCCTGCAAATTTCGGGATAATACCACTATCAATATACCCGCACTCATTCGCCGCCCACGAAACAAAACAGGCGCACCATTCCACACGGCTGTCAAAGCCATACCAACTCCAATACGGCTGACCGCCCACATTGCCAATCTGCGAGAGAGCAACGGAAACAATTTGTCCGTCCTCGGTGTAAATGCCATAAAGAACCGCGCTCCACATACTGCGATTTTCTTCGGCAAGAAGTTCCGCAAGCTGCTTGCGCTGATCTGCATTGAATCCGAATTTATCTGCCATTTCTCCGGCGGTCTTATGAGCCACCGATATATACAGATAAGTCCGTGTGACCGTCGTTTTCGTTTCAACAATATTGCCGTGACCGTCATCCGTTTCGGTGATAATTTCCTCGGTCTTTGTTTCGGTTCGTGAGGATATGGTATTCATCTGCCAGAATATATCTTTTAGAATCGCTTTTTTTGAAGCGTCCATAGTGGCGACATCCTGCGGATTATTCGGATCGGTAGTAGTCTTAACCGCATAAACAGCCAAAACCTCCGGCCAGACGGCACGGGAGCCGGACATTTCCAAAACATCATAGGAGATATTCGTTTTGGTGGTGTCAAGCTGCGTTTGGTAATCGGTGTTGATTTCCTGTACCACGCTTTGCATTGTCATACTGCTTCCCGAATCCTCGCCCGAAAAAAAGATACCGAAACACGAGCCGACAATCAAGGCAATCAGGCATACCACAATGATAATCACAACGGCAACCCAACCGCCGGCGGCGATAGCGGAAATCAAGGCCTTTGTTCCGGCTATAATCGCCTTGACCGCCGCAACCGTGGCTTTGGCTGCCGCCTTTATCGTGGCAACGGTCGCTTTGGCGGTGGCTTTCGCCGCCTGTGCTGCCGTCCTTGCCGCTTTAGCCGAAGCCTGTGCGGTTTTTTGAGCGACTTTCGCTGCCTGTTCACTCGTTTTAATCGCAGTTCGGGCGGTCTGTTCGGCAGTCTTAACCGTTTTCTGTGCGGTCTTAACTGAACCCTTTGCCGTTTTAATTGTAGATTTACCCGTGGATTTTGCCGTCTGCTTGATCGTTTTTTCGCCACGCTCCAGCGTCTTAATGGATTTTTGAGCCTGCCGCTGCCGAAAATGCTCTTTTGCTTTGGAGATATTGTTTTTGGTAGATTGAACCCCACGGCGGCCTTGTTTGTCAAACTGCCGAACAGCCTCACGGGTGACGGTATCAGCACAGCCGGAAATACGGTCTGCGGCATATTCTTCGGCTGAACCCTCTGCAGAATAAACGCCGTGCTCCGCTTTGTCCTTTGTGCGGATATAGGCATCTTTCATCCGCTCTGCGGCAACCGCCGATTTATCAATCGTTTTAACTGTTCCTTTGACAACATTTTTTGTTTTGATGTCCGGCATAGCGTCACCTCCGATCCGAGCCGGGATAATTCTTTCCGTAAAGCAGCGTGAAACGCTTTGCTTCGGATATTGCCGCCTGCGGCCTGCCATTTAGCTTCAAAGACAAACCGGGCGGCAAGCTGACGGACAGAATAATTTTTGATAAAAGTCCTCCAAGTGCTTTCGTCCCATTCTTCAAGTTGCCGCCATAAATCCGGGAAATACCGATATAGCTTCCGCAGTTCTTCTAAACTTTGGAGCGGGCAGCACCAGCAGGAAACACGGCTGAAAATACGATATAAACCGCCCCAATCAAAACCTCTTGCATAGCAATAATCAAGGCAGTCCTTTTCGGACATTCCCCATTCCACAAGAGGATAGCAGGCAGTTTTTATGCGTTGGGTTTCGTCTGCGGCAATACCCACATACTCCATAATTTCATACTGTTCTTTCAGATCACGGAGATAAGCGTCAATGACACGGGTTTTGAGAATACCCGTACACCAGCGGTTGCGGGGGCCTGCCCAACTCATTCCCCGGTATTTTGAAAGAGCAGGATTTTTTCTTTTTGGGGTGTAATCGTAAAAGTAGTATTCAAAATCGTGTTCTGCTTTCAGACGGATAATCGGTCTGCCGATATATGCCTCCAAACGGTTCAGGTGTTCATACATCTGCGGGAATTCAAGCCCGGTATCACAGAAGATAATCAGATCAACCGGGCGCTGTTCTTCCAATAGCCGCAAAAGCATAGCCGTCGAATCCTTGCCGCCAGAAAGCGAAACAACATATTTTTTAGGTTTCATCGCCGTCCACCTCCACGGCGGGAGGAATAACCTGTTTTGCAACAACGACCATTCTGCCGTTTTGACGGCTGTATTCGCAGGTGGAAAGCGTAATCAGCTTATCGCCGTATTCGGCAGAAACGCCCGTATCGTATAAAGCAAGCTCCTTGCATTTTGCGATATAGGCGTCGAAATCCTCCGCGCTGTCCGCATTGACAAAGTGGTAATACTTGAACCCTTGCTCGGAATAGGCGGCGGTCTTGAACGCCGCCACAATTTCATACTCGCCAAAATCCGAAAGCGTATCAAATCGGATTGTTTTGTGCTGCCTGTAAAAATCTTCGTCGGCATACTTGCAGAGATCGGCAAACATACTGCCGTTGTTCATGTGGTGGCCGTAAATTACGCAGTTGTCGGATAAACCGAGGTCGCAGTTTTCCTGCACATAGGGCACGCCGTAATCACTGTACTGCTTTTCAAAGCTGTGTTTCAGGTAGTAGTTCGGGTTGTCAATCGTCTGCATAACGGGATAGTCGATGTTTGTCCTCTCTATCGAAATCCAGCCCACAAAATCGCTGTTCTGTTCATACACCACAGCGTACTTTTCAAAAGCGGTTTGTTCAGGCTGCGGAGGTTCAGATTCCTGCGGCTCGTCGGCGGACGGCGTTTCGGCCTCCACAAGCGCGGCGATCTTGTCAAAGGCTTCGGCGCTCTGCTTTTCGTCTGCATACTGCCGCCAGAGCATAACGCCGGAGAAAAGGAAAAGGGCGGAAAAAAATGCCGCCCCGATCATCAGATATTTGCTTTTCATATTCGATTGTCCTCCTGTCAGTTTGATGTGTTCCCGCCGAAAACACCCTCGCCGGGTTTCGTCGTCATAAGCTGATATAATTTTGTATCTCTTGGAAAGCGGTTGATAAAGGGTACAAGCGCCGAGCCGTATTTGATAAGTCCGCAGCCTGCGTCGGCATTGGTAACATAGCTCATCTGCTCGTCGGAGATATTGAGCAGCTTCGAGAGCTTGGCACGGTCGGAATACGCCTGATTGAGCATAACCACAAATTCCGAGTTGGAAAGCATGGTGCTCGCCTGTACGGAATCGAGCAGATATTCCACATTCTGCGTAATGGCCGTGGGATAACCGTTTCTCTTTCTGAACTGCCTCCATGCGGAGTTAAAGAAAATACCGCTTTGCTCGTTCTCAAAGACCACATGAAATTCGTCGATAAAAATATGGGTGCGCTTGCCCTTTTTCCAGTTGAGGGTAACGCGATTCAGAATGGTATCGGTAATAACCAAAAGTCCCGTGGGCTTTAACTGCGCACCCAAGCTGTGAATATCAAAGACAACAATGCGGTTGTCGAGATCGACGGTACTTTCATGTCCGAAAATATCCAGCGAACCCGTGGTGAACAGTTCCAGCGACAGGGCGATTTCCTTTGCTTTTTCTTCGGGCTGTTCCAACAGTTTGTTTCGCAGGTTGCAGAGAGTAGCGGTCGTGCCGTTTGCCTCTGCCTCCTGATACACAAGGGCGGTGCAGCGGTCGATAATGGATTTCTGCTGCGGGCCAACGCCTGTTTTATCAATCTGCTCTACAAGGGACATGATAAACTGCGATTTCTCCACAATGGGATTGTTCTCGCCGTAGCCGTCTACCATATACATTGCGTTCAAGCGATCCTTGCCGCCTGCCGCCATATGAATAACGGTTGCCGTTTCCTCGCCCAAAGCCGCCGCCAGTGCGCCGAACTCGTTTTCAGGGTCGCAGATCAGCACATCGTCCTCGGTGTTGAGAATCAGAAAAGCGATAAGCTCTTTTGCGGAAAAGGATTTGCCCGAACCGGGAACGCCCAGCAGGAAAGCAGACTGATTGAGAAGATTTGCTTTGTTGCACATAATGAGATTGTGAGAGATGGCGTTTTCTCCGAAATAAATACCGCCCTTGTCCTGCACCTCCTGTACCTTGAACGGCATAAACACCGCAAGGCTTTCGGTAGTGAGAGTACGAAACGCATTGATTTTTCTTGTACCGATAGGGAGAACCGTATTCAAGCCGTCGAACTGCTGGAACTTCAAAACGGCAAGCTGGCACATATGCTTTCTTGCAACGGACAGCACCGTTTCGGTGTCGCTGTCAAGCTGTTTCTTATCGTCTGCGGTAATTACCATCGTAATCACCGCAAACATCATGCGCTGATCCCTCGTTGTCAGGTCGTCCAAAAATTCCTTTGTTTCTTTTCTTTGCAATTCCATATCATAAGGCACGACCGCAGAAAAATTATTGTTGGCGTTCTGCCTGCGCTGCCAGTTGGTGATGTTCGTGTCAACGCCGAGCAGACGGTTTTCCACCTCCCGCACCGCCTCGTCGGTGGGAACGGGGACAACATCAATCGACAGCATCATATTGCGGTTAAAGTCGGTGAGCTCCGTTACCATGCTGTCCTTGATATAGCTGGCGTAGTCTTTCAGAAAAAGAACCCGGCAATATTTCTCGCCGAGCTTCAGATAATCGCTATTCTTTTCAATGGAATCGGGGCAGATATAATCTTTGAAATCGTGCCCCTTTTTCATCATATCCTGCGGGTCGAAATGAAACGCCGCTTCCTCTCCCTGACGGTAGAAGTCGTGGAGGACGCGCAGCTTTTCCCCGGCGTCCAGTTCGCTGCATTTTGAGCCGAGGGCGGCAAAGTGGGAGATCAGATCAGCGCCAACACGGGAAAAGTAAGTGCGGGCTTCCTCAATATCTTTTTTGGCAACGGAGATCGTAATATATTTCTCCTGCATAATGCTGTTTGCGCCCGTGACCTTGTCAAGCAGCATTTGATTGTATTCCCTGCGGTACACATCGCGGGAATCGCCCCGCATAGGCATTAAAATAGACTGCTCGAAATTTGCCTTGTTCAGCCTACGGTTATTGATTGTAATTTTCGTAGTCGCCCCGGAATCCAGACTGTTGAGCAGTTCAGAGTAGGCAAGAAACATAGATTCCTTGTCCTCACGGCTCGCCACAAGGTAGTTTATATCGGTGAATTTATAGGTCTTGGAAAAGCGGCTGCCCACCTGAAAGATACCGTCTTTCCAGATACGCTGAATGGGGATAACATCCTGCACCTTGCGTGGGACGGAATAACGCTCCTTGTCCTGTTTCAGCAGGTTTTTTAAGGTCTTAATCATGCTTTACCTCCTGTATCAATTTTGTCTTTGAGCGCTTCATAGTAGAAATTCGAGGATTCAAAACGAATCTCTTTCGGCTCTAAAAACTCCGAGCGAATCCACGCCCAGATGAATTTCTCTGCGGTCATGCCGTGGTAGGTGATAAATCCCATAGCCGCAAAGGGCGCGGCGCCGAGAACACACATCCACGACACCGTTTCCGTCCCGACATACGGCTTTAAGAGAAAATACAGTCCCACGGCGACAACGACCGCCAGCAAAGAAAAAACGAACTGCCGCATAGACAGTCCGAAAAACATGGATTCCGTATAGTTTCGGATTTCACGGTTGATCTTAACTTCCAAAATATCGCCTCCTTATCGTTCCTGTTCGTCTTTGGCTTTGGGCTTCGGCTGCAATTCACGGGGCGTTCTGCCGTCAAGGGGCTTTATAAAATCAATCTGCCCGGCGGCGTAGATGGCGTTACTGTTTAACTGCCTCTGCCACGCCTTATTGGACGGCGACCAGCGGAAACCCCAGCCTTTTAATTTGCTGCGCTGTTCTTCGCTGGGCTTTTCATCAAAAAGTAGCTGCAAGCGGTTTTCCTCCGTGTTGGCAACAGCTTCGCCGCCCTCAAACTGCCAGCCGACAAAGCCGGTTTCCTCCCGGCGTTCCAGACTTTCGATCCGCTTTTTCAGACGGTTAATTTCCGCATTGTTGTTCGACAACTCATAGGGCGCATAGGGGGCGTTAATCCACGAATAATCGCTTTTCACGGCCTCGTCGATTTCCGCCGCTTTTTCGTCGGAAATACCCTCAAAGCCTTTCATCGTACCGTTTTTGCGGTAGTAAGCGTTGACCTTTTTCATATAGCTTTGCTGTTCCTGCCGCTGCTGCAATTTTTCTTTCAGTTTCGTAACAGCTTCGGGATCGTCGCTGGAAATAGCGGAATTGTTTTCAGCGGCCTCGGCTTTGCTACGGTAGTAGTCCGCTTTTTGACCTGCCTCAACGGATTTCTCCATTTTGCCCCAAGCGCGATCACGGTAGTTCTTATCCGATTTGTAGGAATAGTGATCGGGCATAAGCGGCTGTCCCATAGGGATCGCCTCAACCATTTTGCTTGATTCGTGCGCAAGGCGGCTGCTTTCCTGTTCAAACTTTTCCGCTTTCTCGTTGTAGTAGTCGATTCGTCTTTGTTTCTTTTCTTCGTATGAGTTCATAGAATATCGCTCCTTTACATATAAAAATAGCCTCCTGCGAATATCCGCAGAAAGCAATTACAGTCCCATCATTTCACGCACAACACGGTCGGCCATTTTAACCGCGCCCACGAGGACTAACATATTAAATACAAGCTCCCCGATATAGCTCCATACCATAGAAACCGCCGCGGCGTTCGGGTCAACCACGGGCGGGGCAGAAGCGAATAAGGAAAAAACAATGCAAGCCAGTACAATAATCGCGCCTTCCAAGCAGACAGCGGCGTAGGATTTGATAAAGCTCTTTCCCACATTCTGCGAGGGTTCGCCCGCAAAAGCGGAGAGAGGAACCGGCGCAATCGCCGTGTAAAGATACAGCTTGAAAAATCTGCCGTATACGGTCATTATCATAATGAAAGACAGTACCGTAATGAACAGACCGCCGATCAGCGTAACCGCCCACAATGGGATAGATTCAAAAAATCCGCAGTCCTCAACCGCCGTCACGATTTCAGAGGGCAGAACCGTTCGCCCTGCCGTCCCGAATCCCGCGGCGGTCATGATGGTGGAGATAAGCCCCTGCACGATATTGAACAAAGCCATCATCAGTTCCAGACCGTAGGTGACGGCCGCCTTTGCCAATGCAAAGCGGATAAAGACCTTTAATGCGTGCTCCGGCTTTTTCAGTTCTGCAAACGATCCGCAGGTTTTCATCACGCCGACGACAAAGAACAGAACGAGTAGGGCAAGCCCTATCGCTTGTACTACGCCGTGAATGTTGACGATCACATTCCAGATCGTGCCGCCCTTAAATTGCGTGGGTGATTGCGTGATAAGCTGCCATATCTCGGCAAGTTTCTGATTCCAAGTTTCAAGGGCGTTTTCAAGATTTTGTACGACCCAGTTATCCGACAACAAAATCACCTCCCGTCTTTTCACAATAGCCCTCGATTTCAAGGTCGCAGTCAATCTCGTTGCCCCAAGCGTCCCAGCCGTCCGCTTTTTCTCTTGCGAAAAGCTCTACGCGGGGCAGATCGCCCACAAGCTCAATAATTTTATCCCTTGCCTCGTCGGGCTTCTGACTGTGCCCCCGCAAAGGGCTGATAATGAATTGGTGAACACGGTTTGATTTTCTTTTTGGATGGCCTTTTGTAGCAAGCAGACAGATTTCGGCGTTTCCTCTCGTCCAGAAGCCTAATCCGTAAAACCAGCCCTTGCCGCTTTTGTTGAGTTTGAGCCAGACAAAGGCAACGCTTTTATACTCAAATCCCCACGCCTTAATTACCCGCAGCGCTTCTCGTAGCTGCGGAAAAGTCGTCCAAAGAAAAAGAATAGAATCCTTTTCGGAGAGTTCGGAAACAGGCAGACGGCAAAGCTCGTCAATGCTCATCGTGGGATAGTGCTTTTCAGCCGCGCCCTGTACGCCGTTTCGTTCATACCGCCACGGCGGGTCTGCATAAATAATGCTGTATTTCTTCACAGCGTCCTCCTTTCAGGCATAGTAAGGGCAGGCCGCCTTTTGCAGCCTGCCCCGTATGCCGTATCGTTTCGTTATCTGCTGTCCCTGTCGGGCGCATTGCGTATAACGCCGTAGACATCATCCACAAAGTACCGTCCGGCAAAGGGATTGAATATGGCGTGACACTTCACGCCGTTATACTCCGCCAGATAGTCGTTGTCGCCCAAGCGCTTAATGATTGTCGCCTCACCGAGAACATGGGTTTCTCCCTGTTTCAGAGAGTGGATATAGCACTCGCATTTTTCCATATCGTTTTCCTTTCTGTCAGCCTGTAATCAGCGTCAAAATCTCTTTGGCAAAGGTAATGATAATGCCGCCCGCAATGGTGAGGAATCCGTTGGAACGCTGGCTGGGGTCGTGGGACTGAAAAGACAGCCCCACCTGCACGATACCCCAGCCGAGCAGGATCAGGCCGACCGCGCGTATCAATCCAAAGATAAAATCACTCAAATTGTTTACAACGGTAATCGGGTCGCCTGCGGCAAAGGCCGTTACCGAGCAGCAGAGAGTAAAGGCGAGAGCCAAAACTGCGGCGCAGTACAAGCGGAATCCCTTTTTGACCTTGCCGGGGACAGGTAGCTTTTTCGTGGTCTTATTTTTGTTGGTGTTTTTCATTTTTGCAATACCTCCTTAAATTGAAAACAGAGCTTCGATTTCCTCATCGGAAAGAAGCTCGTAATCGGGTTCTGTATCTTCCATATCGGGAATGTCCTCTGCGGGGATTCCCGCAAGGGAAAGTGTGGCGACGGCGTGTTCCGTCCCGCCGTGTTCATAAGGCGCTGCGCCGCCGTCTGTGGTAAGTGATACATTCGGATGTTTTAAGATGTTGTATTTCTCATCCATAATCGGCGGCTCTCCGCGGATAAATAAAAGAGCGTAACGGTTATCCAGCATACGCACCTCGTCGGGCGTCATCAGTTCGCGCCCGGAAATCTGATAGTTCGTACTGTAATTGCCGTTACGCCCCGACGATCTGCCGTAGGTGTTTGTGTCGATGGTCGCCTTGCCGAGAAGCTCCGATACATATTTGTGCGTAGATTGTTCGTTGCCGCCCAAGTAAAGAAACTCGTCGCAATTACCTAAAATGGATTCCCATTGCTTTTCAAACAAGGCCTTTAACTGCGCCAAATTTTGCAGGATAATCGAAACAAATACCTGCCTTGAACGCATAACGGACAGTATCTTGTCGAAATCATCCGGCAAGCTCACATTGGCGAACTCGTCCATCAGAAAATGGACGGGAACGGGCAGACTGCCGCCGTGCTTGTGGTCGGCAAGGTAAAAGAGCTGTTGGAATAGCTGCGTGTATAGGATTGATACAAGAAAGTTGAACGAGGTATCGTTATCGGGTATCAGCGCGAACAACGCCACTTTCTTTTCGCCTAAGCTGGGCAAATCCAACTCGTCCGCAGCGGTCAGCGCCGCAAGAGAGGACAGATTGAATTTCTCTAAGCGAGCCGCCAAAGTGATCTGAATACTTTTCAAGGTCTTTGCCGAACCGGAATGATAGTCCTTGTAATACTTCACGGCGATATGCTCCGGGTCGCGCATTTCCAGCCGTTCAAAGAGCTCGTCCAGCGGTGAAGCGTATTCGTCTATGTCCTCTCTGACATCTGCGGCGCGCAGCATTTCCATAACCATTGAAAAATTCTGTTCATCGGGCGGCGCCTCATATTTGAGATAGAACACAAGCGCCAACAGAAGCATACTCGCCGCTGTGTCCCAAAAGGGATCGTTGGATTGACTGCCTTTCGGCGTGGTACTCTTGAACAGATTTGTAACCAAGCGCTGCACATCGTTGTCGTCCCGCAAATAGACAAACGGATTGTAGCAATGGCTTTTCTCCATATTGAGCAAATCCAACACCCGCACATCATAGCCCCTTTGAGCAAGCAGATAGCCCGTATCTCGCAGCATTTCGCCTTTCGGATCAAGCACCACATAACTTGTTCCGTGGCTTGCGGCATTGGCGGCTTGGCATAGGTTCGGTTTTGCATAGAACCTTGTTTTTCCTGCGCCGCTTCCTCCCACAACTACGGTATTCAGAGAACGGCGGTGCTTTTTGCCGTCAAATCCCATACGGACATTTTGTGTGAGAATCTTATTTTCCTCCGGGTTTGCCGCCTGATATTTTTTGTTCACGGCTCTTGCATTGCCCCATTTTGCCGAGCCGTGTTCCTCACCCCTGCGGTAGTTGCGGCGGGAGGAAAGATATACGCCGATAGCAAGCCCGTACACGCAAAGCAAAACGAGGACAGTTTTCAGACTGTCCCCGCAAAGCTCTATTTTGAAGGGGTCGTTCATTGCCGCAGGAAACCGGGCAAGGATTTCGGGCAGTCCCCCGCCTGCGGCCGGGGCAATCAAAAGTCCCAGCCACACCACGGGGAGAATCCCGAACAGGCAAAGCACAAGAGGATTATTCCCGCGCTTCATCGCGTCGTTTCTCCTTTTTTGTAGGCGCGTCGATTACTTTCAAAAGAACCTCGTCAAGAATATCGGTGGGGCGTTCTTCTTCCAGCAGATCGTTTCGCATTTCGTTAAGGGCATTGATAACAACGCCATGTTCGTAGTGGTCGAGGGTCAGCACTCGTTTTTCTGTTCTTTCCATATTCAGCGCTCCTGTTCCGTATGGCGGGGCGATTTTTCTTTTTCCAGCGCTCTTGCCATTCGTGCGGAAATGTCGTAGGCGGTATCTCGGATTTCGGAAAGCTCGGTGCGGATTTCCTGCGGATCGTCGGTGCGGAGAAAATCAGCGGGATTCTCAAAACTGTAATCGCTCACATCAACGCCGAACTCTTTGCCGAGAATATACGAAACGCAATGCGCCTTAAAGCTCGCAGTTTGCGGGTCGTATTCTTCGCCGGTTTGAGCAAGCTCTGCTTGTGCCAATGCCTTTGATACCTCGCAGAACAGATCGTTTGCCTCCATTCCGCGGCAGACAAAAATTGCCTCCTGTTCATGGTCGTACAGTGCGCCCAAACCGTCAGGCAATTCATCGACAGACTGAATCGGCACGGGCTTTTTGTAAATGAGCGCGCCGAGCAAAGCCCTTGCGTCGTGGGAAACGGGCGGCTGTGCTCTCATGCGGGAGGTGGTCTGTGAAATGTCATACACATGCTTGATGTTATACGACACGCCGATACTGCCGTCGTCGCGGGTGTATTCGCCGTTTGATTCTACGATCTTGATAGGATGGCCAAATTCCTGTCTTTTGATATACACGCCCTGATCGCGCCAAAAATCCTTGTCGCCCAGCCTGCGGGCGTCCGGCTTCGCCGCCAGAATCAACAAGGCGTTGGTAGCGGAATAGTGACGAAAATTCGCCTGCACATGCAGATATTCACGGAACTTGCCGCCATCTGCGCAGACTTCCTCGGCGGTGGCGTCGGCAAGGGCGTACACCTCGTCACGCTCCGCCTTTTTCTTTGCCGCCCAAGCCTCTTTGTCAAAATCCTCGGCTTGCGGGGCGGGTTCAAAAATATCGTCAAAATTGTTGCTCATAAATCATCGCTCCTTTACTTTTTTGCTCTTTTTTCGGGACGGCTGCTTGTGGGCAGTCGTCTGCTGCTTTGCTGGCTTTTGGGAAACGGTGGGTTCTTCGTTTTTGGTCGCCGCCTCTTGCTGTTTCGCCTTGATTTCCCGCAGTTCTTCACGGACAGAGGGGCGTTCTTCGGGCGGTTTAACAGTACCCTCGGCGGTTCTGCTTTGCTTCTTTGAGGTAGGCGCGGACGGATGGGATTTCTCCGCCGCTGTCCCAAAAGACGCGGTTTTTTCCGCTTCGGGATTTGCCGCTGTGCGCTCGCCCTTTTTCACGGGCGCACCCATCAGATCGTCAAGCAGTCTGTCGTCCGCTTCTTTGTCGGGTTTCTCCTGTTCGGGTACAGAGGGGGCAGCAGATTTTTCGGTTTTGGATTTTTCAATATCCCGTTTGATAGAAACGGTATCGACCGCAGCCAGCTTGAAGCGTTCTACAATGCGGTTGATCTTAGAAGCGTCCTCGGCACGCACCATAATATCCACCATGCCGTCTGCGGATTTTTCTTTGCCCCGCAGAGCGCAGTAAACTACGCCGTAGCGTTTCGCCTCGGTAGCAAACTGTTTCAAATGTTCCTCTCCGACGGTAAAAACTTTCAGTTCCTTTCCACTTTTGAGCATGGCGGTTAAACGCTGGCGACCTTTGGTCTTGTTTTAGTCCCTGTTTTTCAGCA
>UMCV01016692.1_pt1 | contig 16283 bp, 8 predicted proteins | sample 1964311 | NCBI WGS metagenome assembly UMCV01 (sample SAMEA4835976, study PRJEB28245) | human gut metagenome | biome: gut microbiome; material: fecal sample | place: Denmark | collected 2008 | reverse complement strand
ATCAAAGCCCTCGCCATGGTTGTGCGGGATGGGACAGCTGGGCTATAACTTACTATAACATTTTACTCAGATAACTCATAGTTTTTTTATGCAACAAGAGCATTCTACAACTCAATCTTCTTCAACGACTTCGAGTAAATTTCTACTTATCGTAAGCGTTGCACCACTGATATACTTGATTTCGCTGCCGATGACGGCTTTCTTGCCATTATAGCTCTGTACGTATGCTTCAACACCTTTCATGCTACCTGCTACCACTCGCACTTTGATTCCTTTCTTCAAAGGAACAGGGGCAGCAGTGACAGGCTCTTCATCATTCTCTACAAAATACCGATAGTTGGCAACAACCTGGTCGGGAATTTGGTATATTTTCCTTTGACCTGGCATCGTCAGCATCTTATACACATCCGAACGGAAGCGGATATTGTCAAGTTGCCTCGGAGAAACATTGCAAAAGATAAAGGTGGAAAGAAATAGCTTTTCTTTCACTTTTCGCTTATTGGAACGTTTGTCTATATAAACTACTTTTACCTTGGGAATCCAGTAATCAAACCAAACATGATTGTGATTAAGATTGATTCGTATAGAATCAGCTATTCTCGTTTCACAATTCACTCTCACTACAGCCACATACCATCCTGCATCAGCAGGTTTTTCAAGCCCTTCATTAGGCTTTTCCGGAACGTTTTTCTTAGCGTTTTGTTCACTTTTTGCCACGGCTTCGCCGTCGTCCCCTGCAATAGTGGACGTAACCTGTGAGTGTATATTTGTCTCTTTCATCATGCGAATCAAGCTCGTTTTTTGATGTCGTTCATCTGAATCTCTACATAAGAGACACAGAAAGTCTTTGCAAATATAAGATAATTGTTGGAAACTAGCAAATTATGCGTGTTAAAAAAAATAATTAAAATGATAGGGACACCTTCGTCTCTATCAAAGAAACAAAGATGCCCCTATATATAGTAAGGTATCAGATAATGTGGGTATTAAAAAAATAAGTATTGATATTTAAAAACCAGAATATACTATCTTACTGAAATCTTCTGACCCTTAGCCTGAGCACAGGACTGGGTAGATGCCTTCACGATGTAAATGCCGGATGGAACACTGAGAATCATTCTCTGCTTATCAGGCAACTGATAACTGTGAACCATCTTGCCATCCAATGTAAATACCTGAACCCTGTCGAGCTTCTCACCACCCAAGGCAGAAACAACGATCATGCCTGCAGCTGGTGAGTAAACCTTCACCGGTGCGCTCTGCTCTTCAGTCTCCATGCGGTCGATGCCGGTTGAGGTACGGGTCTGGGTGAGGAAGTATCTTCCGTGGTCACCCGCCTTCACCTTCACAGCCTCGCCTTCATGAACTTCTGTAAAGCTTGCCGATGCAGCATCGTAGAGATAAACCGGAGCATCGAGCTTGTTCACACCCTTCAAGGTGAGTGAAACCTCTTCAGCCTGCTGGCTCACGATACCGAGTGGAATCCAGGACAACTCAGGAACAGCATTCACTGCCACCGCCTCGTTACCGGCAACGGTATAAACCTGCGGAACATCCTTCAGGTTCTGATCATACAAGAGATCCACATCCTCCTGGTCATCATAGTCGGCAGAAGCCTCCGGACGCAAAGCAATGCGTGCCTTTGAAATCTGGCCGTTGGAATTCTCTGTCGTTGCTTCAATGCTCTTGACATAGTCTGATGCCATCAGAAGGCCAGGAGTGATAGTGCGGTCAACATACATCGCAGAAGTGAACCTTACATTTTCTACCATTTTGCCTTCCTTCTTCTTGACAAAGAACGACTGGGTAGGCTGGATAGCACAGTTCTGCTTATCCAATTCTGCATTGGAAATCGCCTTCACCTCGCCATTCTCTACCATCCATATTGCCTTTTGCAAACCAGTATTAGCCTCGAAGAACTTAGCCATCGAGATAGAACAGGTATATGGATTGGCCACGAGATAGAAACCGCTGTTGTTATCAGTTCCTAAACTCTGAGTCTTCTCTGCGAGATGCTTCTCTTCGTTATTGAAGGCAACGAGAAGTTTACCATAACTATTCTTCTTATCAACAGGTACTGATTTACCACCAGAAGTCGTTGATCCATCATAATCAAAGTACTGATAGCTGGTATCTTCCTTTGGCAAACGGAGGAGCGCCTTCTTTGTCTTATCCTTCGGGAGGAGGGCATTACCCGCCTTGATTGAGAAGCCACCGAAGGTTCCGTCTGCGGCATAGCTCTCGTCCACCTTATTATATACGTGGCTCCAGTAGCCGAGATTCATATCAACACCACTAGGAACTGTTCCATTCGGATAATGCGATGCAGAATAATCTCCCTTAGGAGAGATTTCCTCTACTCCACTCTTCATCCAAGCTCTCTGATAAACCGGATACTTGCTTCGGCTATACACATCAGCTTTTCCATCAGCAGTCTTATCCGTAAACTTGATATCCGTAAACGCCTTGGTTTCCTGTCGGCCATTACTTGCCGGCACATACATATCACCGGCGTAGATATACTGCAGAGGTGAAGCCATGGTGTACCACTTGTTAGGCACCAGCTCCTTCTCTACCCAAGCCTTGTCATATACCAGATAGCACTGGTCACGAAGCTCGCCCTGAGGCTTGAAGTAAATCTGATGGCAGGTATTACCATAGAACTTCTCACACTTCAGATTACCATCAGTTTCGAATCCCTTATTAGGATCTGCTGCATTCCAATTCGCCATGATGTCGTACTGGATATACTTCGTAGCCTCATTACCCTTACCGTTAGTCAGCTTGGTAGCGATGCGATTGGTGCTACGGTAAACGATGTTACCGAGGTCAGGGAATGGTAAACCATTCAGATTACCGATAGTTACCTTGGTAAACTTCATTGGCACATAGCTGTTCAGCGTAGGAATGTCCTTAGCAGAAGTTGGCGTACCAGACATGCTACTGCCATATTTCAGATAATCCGTATAACCATCATCATACAGTTCTTCCTTAGAAGAGCGATGCCAGTTATCATCATTATTCCAGTTGGCATTCATACCGCCATCCGCAGTAGGAGTCCAGGTAATGAACTCCGGTACAATCTTCAGCTTGAGATAAGACTCGCCAGGGCAGTTGGTAGTTCCCGCAGAAGCAGTTCTCTTCTCGTAAACGAATCGAAGCTCGTAGTAGTATCCCTCGTGGAAATCAGCAACTGCATCATCTTTAAACTTGAGGTTGAGTGTAGCCTGAGTCTTCTTATCAAAAGCAGGCAACTCTGCTTTCTCCAATGTGGCAACCTGTGTATTCAGCTTCTTTTCCCATAAAGGATCATTGGTTGTTGCAACATACACATTTGTCGAAGCGTCAGCAGAAGTACCATTGTCATCAATGAAAGTAAGAGGTTCAGTAATAGCTGTTCCATCTCTCATCGTAGCACTATGAAGAGGTACCTTCAAGTATCCATTCTTTTCCTTCAGCTTCTCCAACTGTGGCAAACCAATACGAAGCGATGCCTCATAGTTGCCATCATTGAAAGGATAATCCACATCATTGAATCCGAAGTTAAGCGTAGGACCATCCTTCATCACACGTAAATCTACCGGTATAGCACTTGTACACAACAGATAGGTTGTACCATTGATTTCGTATGGAATATAGCCATCTTTATTCTGATCTCCCTCAGGCTGCATATAGATTTGATAAGTTTTACCCAAGGGAAGTTTTTCCTTGCTGATGGTGATTTCGTTGCTGGCTGTTTCGTTCAACTTAATTTTCCCAGCTGTACTACCAAGATACCAGAAGAACTTAACATTATCCAATGTTATCTTACCACCATTACGAGGGTCAGTTGTAATCAATTGCCCCTTGATTTTAACCTCATAGTTGTCGGCTTGATCGCAAGGAATCTTATAATCCGTTACGATATTACCTTTAGTATCAGTAATGACTGGATGCTGGCTAACCATTTCGAACCAGTCACTATATACCGAGCAAATTTCTGCAGGTGAGCCCCAATTAGCCTTACCCTCAGCAGGATTACCTGTAGATACAGATACATAATACTTCTTACCTGTAGTCAAAGGATAGTCTTTATTGCTAAGCACAATATAGGTTTCACCTTCACTGTCTACTTCTATCATATTAGTACCATCGATTTCAAAGTTCTTGCACGTTTCCTCTGAATCGTATACGTCTACAGTACCATATTCATCACCATCAACTTTCGTCGTCGTATTTTTATTTATATCATGTAAGGTATATGAATAAAGTCCTTTACCAGAAACAGGTTTACCATCTTCATCCACTAAACGGAAATAAATTTTGGTATCTTGATGCCCCAAGATTGCATTCAATGTCTCGTGGATAGCACGTATCTTCAGCTTGATGGTTCCAGTTGTAGCACCGCCACATACCGGCTTCTCCTGGAGTACCTGCACCTTAGCTGGTTCGATATAGATACGGATATCATCTACGGCATAATCGGCACCCTCGGTATTCTGACAATAGTTATCAATGACAACTCTAAAATCAGAGTAATTCTCTACACCAGATTCCTTCTGAATGACAATTTTACCATAAACCTGATACCATGTAGCTTTTTCTATGTTTCCGTCGCTATTTTTGTCGATATTATTTTTAAAATCTCCAGACGAGAAAGAATGAAGCAGTTTTTGACTCTGTATATTTCCTTCTGCATCATAATTCACTCCATAAAGTTTAAACATAACCTGAGGGAGTTCATCGGCATGAGTCATATCTGCGACATTAGCAGAAAATATCATCTGCATACCCGTACAGAGATTTGCCCTAAAATCTACAGCGGCAATCTGACGACTCTCATCAGAAGCATCCACATAAAGGAAGTGTCCGTTCTGAGATCCATTCGTCATTTCGTACGTGCGATCATGCAAGGTTTTATCTGTCCACCAAACATAACCATCCTCACCAGTAGCATAACTATGTCCTGAAATACCAGAAATATTAGCAGTTTTATAAAGTCCATAATCTCCATGAAGTGGGGAATGTCCAATACTTACAGAATAACCAGTAGCATCATAGTCTATCAAATCACGATATACGAAGCTATAGGCACGTCGATCCCATCTTGATGGCAATCGGTCTTGGTTGTCATCTGGAGTTGTTGGGGCTGCCACCGTCTGTTCATCATCATCATCGTCAAATGAAATAGGCTTGGTGGCTTTTTGATAATGCTCATCAAGATATGATATGGTTCTGTTATTATAGCCTTCAGCAGTTATCTGCTTATGCGTCATTGGATGGAATCCCATAAAACGAACATCAAAGTTAGCTACAGGACACATATCGTTTACTACTTTCAAATAAGCTACAACAAATACAGGAACACCTTTATCTATAACCGGCTTATCCTCAGCAGCAATAGGCAAACCTTTTAAATTATACCAGCCAGCATCATTCAATTTTTTTTCACTTAAATCAAGAAAGCGCTTATCATTATTATTCTCTTGTAACTCGCAATATTTTGTTTTAGAAACATCATAAATACGCCATACGATAGAACCGTACGAAGGAACAGAGACATATTTTGACTTATCAAAATCATCTTCAGTAATATCATTATTGTATACAACCTTTTTCAAACTAGCAGGCTTCATCGGATAAAATGAGTATCGAGAAATATCATTCAATTGCAAGCGCAATGTTGTTACTGACTTTTCATCCTTATAACCAAATGTAACCTTCTTATTATCTTCATAAGTATAATCACCATCATCATGATTACATAATGCAGCCATGATATCATCAGCAATCTTCTTTTTGGGAAGAATATGGAAGATGTAACGAATAGACAAAGTTGGTTCATGGAGCAGATAAGTCTTTGACTCATCCATTCCGTCAATATATCTACTTACATCACAGGCAATGGTCTCCCCTTTCCATGAATCGTCAACATGGGAAGTACTATAATTAACACCTATTAGTTTGCTAGTAGGATGTGCACCGATATTATTGGCGAATAATCCCCAATTTTCCTTCTTTAATAATTTTGTTTGTGTTTCATCAACAACCTTAAGATGTTCTGATCCTTGATCAGTATTATAATTATACCAACGGAAATAACCACGAGGTTCAAGATCATTACCATCTCCCTCATACCTCTGGAATGGCAGGGACAAGAGAATCTGCTTATCGTATTCTTTTCCATCAACATAATAATAATACTCCCATTCATGGGTCTTCTGATAGGCATGCCCGTTCACCATATCCCAGTCCCCCTTCTTATTGGCGATACCTTCATAATGCTTAAATGGAAGTTTATCTGGAGAATAGAACTTTACATTTATCTTGCTCTTGAAAGCAGATGGTTCTTTTGTTATAACCCCATATTGAGCCTTATATCCTGTAAGATCATTGCTCAACAAACAATATACCTTCATATCAGAAGACCAAGAACCGGAAGGCAACTCGAAAGTTACATCCAATCCATTAGGTAACAAAGAAGAACCATCAGTCGATAGCAAGGTGTAATACCCCACACCCGCAGAAGTTTTGCGCAAAGCCAAAGCGCCATTATTAGAATAAGCACCACTTATGATTTTGTCATCCTTATCAGCCAATACCCAACGCATATAGAAGTCGCTGACATTTTTCTTATCAGCAACGCCAAAATCAGTTAGGATATCAGGAACTATATCTTTCAAACTTACCTCAAGTTTTCCGCCTTTATATATTGCATCTACATCATGACTTGATACAGCTGCTCCATTGTCTGCAGAAAGTTCCAAAGGAAGCGCATCAAGTGTTTCCTGCTTTACAAACTTGAAGGAATATTCACCATTAAGAGATGGCTCCTGAAGAATATAGGTATTTCCTTTATATGTTACCACCTTGGCATCATCGTCATTATTTGCCCAAGTACACTTCAAGACATAGTTCTCTACTTTTGCTCCTTCTGGAAGTTTCGAGAAATCAAAGGTCACAGTACGGTCTGCCTCATTAGCTATAACGGTTGAATTAAAGAAAATCAAATCAGAACCTTGAACTGCTGATGAAGAATTACTCAATATATCTGTTATGGAAGCAACAGGATTGGTAGCAGTCTTAGTCTCAAATAACTGCCAACGCAAATACTTTGCATTGAAATCTGGCAAAGTAACATGGGTTGTGGTCGCAGCTTTTGGGATTATAGAAGTACTTTCTGCTTTGGAAAAAGTTGGTGACTCAATGCCATACTTAATCGCAGAAGACGTCAAGCCTTCTACTGTATATAAATCAAATTCCATCTTTTTGACGCCTGCAAGATTCTCTTTTTGGGTTAAGAGATTGGCATCGTTTGAAAGAAGGAGAACGAGTTTTGAATTATGGATATCAGTACCTTTAGGATCTACGTTATACTCAAAAAGAGATTGAAAAACCCCATATTGAGTCTTAGCTTTATCATAATACACATAATGATTGTCTTTCTTATGACCATGATATGGATAAGAGCCTACTTTAATACTATGACCATTATCAGTAGAAATATCCCAACTTGATATATCAAGTTTCACTCCATCTTTCTCAAAATAGAAACATGCATAATCAAATTTATTCCATATATAATTACTCCATTGCAATGATAATGGAGTGTCACCTTTTTTTACATATAAATCATCACTAGCCCATCCTTCCACTGGCATCAAAACCAATGAAAGGAGGAGGATGAGAGTACGATATATGTTTTTAATCTTATTCATAGCGATAGTATTTACGTGTATAATGTTTACGAGCAGCAAAGCTACTCAAATCCTTGGTGAAAAGTATCTTGTATGTTAGAGACTTGCCCGTTTCACCCGGTACAGGGACAGTGACCTGATAGAGGGCACTCTGCTTGTCGGCTTTGTCATCATTGAAGATACCTTCGAAATAGCCGGTGGTTTGCTTCCATGATGGAAGAGTTTTAAAAACCAGCGAGGCATTCTTTTTGGCAGCAGTGGCATCTGACATACCATCTTCTTGGATTAACTCCCATTTTACATTGGTATAGTCGATGTTGCCGGAAACCTTGGAGTCATCAGCCTTTACAACTATTGGTTGGATATGGAATTCCTCTTCCGGGTAATAACAGGTGTAGGAAAGAGTGGTTCCGTTATCTGTTATGGATGGATAGAGACCGATGGCTGTGAAAGACTGAACATCAAACTTCAACTTGTAATCATCTAATGAGATTGGAAGAATGTGATGGTCGTTGCGAGCTATCGTTGTCCAATCCTTGAACAGGGCGTAACGCTTGACTCCTGCTGAAGTATTCAGGTTGATGATGAAATACTTGGAAGTATTGCCCGCTTCGCTTTCATTCACATAGAATGAAATCTCATTCTCTGGCTTATAATCTGATGTATTCGCTGCAATCGTCTTTGGTGAAGGCAACGTATATTGATAACTCTCTGTAGCTGTCTGCCCTACCAGATTCGGAGTGCATACCACCTGATCCTTATCAGCATCAGAATGCTTTGGCAGCAACATGATATTGTCAGCATCTGCATTATCTTTGCTGTTCTTAGTTATATCGCTGATGGTAATATCATTGATTACTAAATCTGTTTTACTTGGATTCTTAAACTTTAATGTAACCTTTGCCAGCATTCTTACTACCCAAAGTTCTGAAATGCTTGGCTTACCGGAAGCATCAATTTTTACTTCCTGCTTATTGCTCATTGGAATGCCTTTGCAAGTTGCTGCATTCACATCGAAGCCATTACCATTCATCTTCCACTTCATGTCTTCGAAGTTAACAGTTTCACCTTTGACAATGCCCAAATCTGCAGCTGTAAGATTGGCAAAGGAATAAACCTGATAGGTAGCTTCTCCTTTAGGAAGATCCTTGATTGTGACTTTATCTTTAATGCGATTACCATCCGATACATTGTTGTTCTCTGCAAAAGAAACAACCTTGTTGTCTTTCACAAAGGCTACTACCCAGCTCTTCATGTTTTCCGCATCTATGCCATCATTCCATGTTAACGTAGCTCTGGTTCCAGAAGAAGGAGCTGTAGAAAGAGTCATGTGGACGGTAACCTTGTCGCCTCGGTTAACGCCTCCACTGTCTCCCTGTATAGGGTCTGCACTATCAGTGGAGCAAGCCGTCATAAAGGCTAGCACCATCAGAATCAATGCCGTATGTATCGTCTTAATCATTTTCATTGTTTTGAAAACTATACTTTCTGTTTATCTGTTTGTTTTGTTTTTACATTGTAGTCTCATCGTGAGTATAGGTTGCCCATTTTCTCACGTTAAGGGTTACCTTCAATCCATCCGGTCCCTTTCCTGTAATTCCATCGATACGAATTCGATAAATGTTATTGCGGACTATGCCGTAATGCATTTTATCTCTAGTTGTACCATTACCCGTAGGGTCGCTATGGCGAATGACATAGGTGTAAGCCTTGTCTTTTCCTTTCGATTCATGATCTGTCTTCGGTTCCGCATTTACTGCATCCCAGTCTTCTGCCTCATAATATTTACCCTTGAAGACAAGCCCTGTTGCATATTGCTCATCATTATCGAAAGATGTATTCTCTTTTACGTAATCGAGAATATAATAGTCGGTTTCCGGATTGAAAGTAGCCTTTCCACCTGTAGAATTCGTATGGGTCTTACCTGCATTATGTGTTCTATAGAAATCATCATAAGTATCATTTGCCCAATACTCCACTGTATTCTTTGGATATCTATAAGATGCTTTACTCTTATCAGTAGATGTTGGATCTACCACATAATTAGTACTGTTTTTAGAAGCATCTTCCGTTTCCTCACCGAGGTATTGCAAATCATCCAACGAAGCATTCTTGGCTGTACGTTTGAAGACATATTCCTGTGAAGTCAATACGTTATAAGGACGGACATACTCCAGTACAAAACCACCAATTATATCAGTACCCTGCTTAACATTATAGCAATATTTGCAGAGACCAGTTTTTTTATCAAACTTATAAAGTTCAGTATGTGGCATGATGTCTATTCTTGCAGCCAAACGCTCTATCTCATGGTCAAAAAGATAAGGATCAGTTTCTGTTCCACTACCGGTTTTCTCAGTTAAAGAACTCTGTCCACGTGAAGACATCACGAATGCTGAAAATCCGCTTAATTCTCCTTTTTTGGTAAAGGTAGCATCATCGGTGCGCTTAAAAACATCAGTAATCAACTGATCTCGCACCTCTGATAACTTACGGCCACGATAATCTGATAAGTCCCCAACATTAGCGATGACCAAGAAACGAAGATTGGTATCTTTCAAAAACTTCGGATCAACCTCAACTGGTATGGTACGTTTGCCATCAGGAGTTACAGTTGGGAAATAGATTACACGATCTATGGTAGTTTCGCCATCTGTTAAATCTGTCTTGTCTGAATGAAAGAACAGCATAGACATATTACTTACTGTTTGCTCATAAGTTTCTCCTTTAAGATCGCCATTACCATGTTCTCCACCATTAGGATTCGGTTCAAAAGTATTATCTTCCGCTCTTGTTGTTCGTGAGTCCTCACCAGCTACGTTTATAGAAACGGATAAAAACACTTTGCTATTATCATTCGCAATAGGCAAGTCGCAAGTGTTGTCGCTCGCACAGGATGCGAACGACATCACCAGCATAAGGGCTAGCAATGAGCGGATTATCGTTTTCATCTTTAACATACACTATCTTTATTTATATAGACTTACTATGAAGCCTGGTAGAACTTATTTTCCGAGTTCTTCGAACTGGATGCGCTTGCTCCAACTCAGTACATTCACGCTGATGGTGATGTAACAATACTTGAGCTTGCCACCCTGGATAAAGAACTGAAGTTTGTAATCATAGGCACGGTCTAGGAATTCCTGTGCACTGTAACTGTACTCCTCGCTGGTGCGAAGACGACTCAAGAGGTCTGGCAGATCTACATTGACTACCGTATTTCCGGTCTCCTTACTCTTAATCAGGAGTCGGCCATCCTGGTTGTAATCTTCGTGCTTCAGAATGCGAGAGGTCATAAAGTCAGCATGGGCTATCTTGCCCTGCTCGTCTTCATCTACCGTATTCCATGTGGCATGAGGGGTATAAATGAGTTTACGGCTCTCATCAAGAGAGTTATCCCAAAGGATGCGGGCATTATGGTCTTCGATGGTCATTGTGTAATCATTGACATCCATATCTTGTGGAGAATCAAGGTCACGCAGTGCTACATTAATCTTCTTGGTATCACGCACCAGAGGTATGGTTGCATAAGAAGGTTTTGAGGATGATACCTCTACTGCCTCCAGCAGTTTACCATGCCAGAGGGTATCGAGAGGAAGGCTGTTGTTGACAACCTCATCATACTCTCCCTTATTTTCATGGTCGAGATTCACTTCCAGTTTCTGCATCTTATCTCCTATAGCCGATGGAGCGGTACGAACGAACTTGGCACGGCCTGAAGCTAACTGGTCGGCGTAAGCATTCTGTCCGGCAAGGGCAAGGAACTGATATTTACCTGGCTGCAGGTTCTCGACGTGCATCACGTAATTTGGGTCTTTGAGAGGCGATGATAGCGCAGAATTCGTCTCGGTCTGTTGGGTTATATAGTTTCCGTTCTCGTCGAATACATACAGCGTTACCTGTCCAACATGGTCGTTGAACATGTCGGCACGCTGGAGGTTGTAATCATACTTAAACTTCACATATACACCATTAGGACAATCGCTGTAGTCCTGGTGCCACATATCGTGGCATGAGGTCGCGACGGTCAGGGTCATGGCAGCTGCCATGACACCCTTCAACCATTTATTTATCTTCTGCGCTATCATATCGCTAATCAATTATTATTTTCTATATTTATCTTAAATGTATTTACATCTTAGTGCAAAATAGCACCCTGTGTACGCTTAGCCCAAGAGAGGACGTTGATCTTAACAGCGATGTAAGACTTCAATTCATCATCAGTATCAGTAGTAACTGTTGGAACCTTTGGAGAACCCAATCCCTTAACACCTTTTACTTCAATATCATACCAGTTATTACGGAGTACACCATAACGACCTAAATAGTTGCCGTCACGATTTTTGCCTGATGGGTAAACACCTTTTGCTGATGGCTTATCTGTTTCTGTTGAATTCCAAGGTGTCAAATCATCACCAAAGTGCTTGATACGAACGAAATAATAAGACTCACCTTTCTTATATTCCTGAATAGAACCAAGTCTAGCCATTACAGTTTTTATATAATCAGAAGGAAGGCTTGTTACTCCTGCTACATATGTAGCACCAGTAATTTCTATTGAATTAAGAGTGACAGCACCTGCTTCATCTGTAAAATCAACAGCCAAAGAACTTTCATTAACTGTTGTAGGAGAAGTCACATTAGCTTTAATCCATGAATCATATTCCAAGAGGAACTGCTTCTTAATCTCTTTTTCTACAGCAGTTCTATCAAAGATTGTATTCTCGTCACCATTAATTACGTAAAAGGTGTTACCATCATTCAGTTTAGCCTTAATCAAAACACGAGTTGTATACTTATCAATTTGATTATCTACATCAAATGTATTTTCAAAACAGTATTGAGGATTCTCATTTCCAAACTCAGAACTAAAAGTTGCAGAACTATTAAAAGTTGCAGAAGCATTACCTGTTTTATCATAATTAGGATCTTGTGCAAAGTAAGTACGATACATACCAGGCCCAACCTCATTTGAACCAACAAAACGATATTTATTGATAACACCAGTAGTTGCATTAGATGCCAAACTTAACCATGAACCATAGTCTTTTGTTGAACGCACCAAATAAGTAGTTTTATTTGTATTATCCAAAGTCCATGAATTTACTTCAAAAGCAACTTCAGATGTAGAAGAAGCTGGTTTAGAACCCGTCACAGAGGTTGTAGTACCTTTCTGCATAGTAACCTTAGCAACACCACGTTCTACATAAATCTCTGCAGGAGCTGCTTTTGCTTCAGCTTCTGTTTCCTTAATTTTACCATCAAGACTAACCAAGGTATTTACAGTAGCACCACTTGGATCACCACTACCACCAGCTTTGTTTGCTAATGGTGCATTTGCCATATAAAAACCTGCTTTGGTCAAATCCTTACCATCAGTAGCAGCAGACTTAGTTAAAAAATCATTTAGCGTTCCTGAAAATGCAGAACCATCAATAGTGATACCTCCATCTGTTCCAAGTGTAAACACATTATTACTATTCAAAACAACAAGAGCTAAATAATTTGTTGAAGGAGCATCAACCTGCTGTACTATAGTTGCAGATGTTGTTGTAACATTATCTGTATTACCTTTATCTGTCCAAGGTGCAGTATTCAATGGATACGCCTTTTTAAATTGTGCCGAACTCTCATCAGAACCATCAAAAAGCAAAAGAGTTGCATTCTTGACGTCATACTCAGATTTCATACCTGCATCAAACTGATCATTCTCTGAACCAGCACGAGAGCTACTACCTGACTGACTAGGCAAATTGATGTTGAATGCCACATAGCCTTTACCACTCTGATTAGCAGGGGTGTTACCACCTGCCAAGTCATCACTACTTGAACAAGAACCGAGCATCAGCCCTGCCAATGCAACGGAAAATAATAAAGTTTTCTTCATCTTGTAAGTTATTATTGTTGTTATTAATATTTTATTTCTTTACTTATAACCGCACTTAAAAATCTAATTATATTACATTTTTATATATTTGGTTTACAATTCATCTAATACGTTATATTTGAGTTTCTTTCTATATTTGTACTTAGAAAAAATATGCCTGGTTCAGGAGACTGTTCCAAGCCAGGGCAGTGCCCTGTCTCTAGGGAACAGCTATATGAACCTAAACAGACAGTATGTATAACTTTATAGATTCTGTAAATTTTCTTTTGCAGAAGCAACACCAGCCTTGGCAGCCTGCTCCAGATAATAACGAGCTTGCTTCTCGTTGCCCTTCAGCATCTCATAGACACCTCGGGCATTCTGGGCATCGGCACAGTTTCCTGCCTTGTCGAGATATTGTTTCGCATCATCTGCATCACCGGCATTCAAGCGGGTTATGGCTGCATTCAGATTCGCTGTCTCATTCTCTGGGAACATGCGGACGGCAATCTCCATCACATCATTAAACTCCTTGCTGCCTGGCTCGTAAGTCTGGGCTACCATGAACATCTCCTCCTGGCTCAACTGCTGTGGCTTGGTCTTGATAATCTCCTTTGCCTCTTCCACATCGAAAGGTTTCACCTTATAAGTAATGTGGTAGTCGGAATGACGGAGTGCCGGATACCAGGTATCGAGCATAAAGCGATACTGTGAAGGATACTGCTTCTTAATCTTCAACTCGCGGGCATCAGGATTCAGACTCTTATCATCAATAATCGCCAGAATGGCACTCTTATGCTCCAGGTTGCTACCTTTAATATAAGCAATCAGTCCGTCCCAATCCTCTGGAGTAGAAGAAACCGTAAAGAGACTGTTTGGCAACTTTACCATGCGGCGGACATAATCGGTAAGCGTCTTGGCACGGTTCTTTGCCAGATAATCATTGTGAGTATAAGGACTCTCAGGGGATGCATAACCATGAATGTTGATGCCACTCACTTCGAGGTTCTTATCTTCCTTCAAGGCATTGATGGTACGGATAATGCTATCCAACTGTTCCGGATTACGACGGTAATCAGGATGCAGCTCTATGCGGTCTACCGGGAAATCGATATAAGCACGCTTATCCAGATGGCGGACCTTGATTGCCTCTACCTCCGGACGGACGAAGGATGCTACTGGCTGGCGACGGCGAGTGATGGTAAAATCAGTACCATCCTGCAGATCACCACAACCGCAGAGGTCTTCGTGAATATCGAGATCGTAGTTTCTTTCCTTAGAAGAAAGAGGAACTGAGGCAAGATACTTCACAGTCTGCTGCTTCTTATTGTTACGCTTCACCACCAATGCTTCAGGTGAAAGCTGCAACTGTTTCTTTCCTACTCCACGATCATACATAATCTGCTGTCTTCTGCCGTTGATAACAATCTCCGGCATCTTGAGCAGCTCACCCTTATGCTTGATCATCGGAGTATATACAAGCTGGTTGTTGGTTGGGAGATTCAGGGAATCGAGATTCAGATCCATCGCAACCGTAATGAGGTCATTGTGGTGAGACATCTGAACATTAGATACCTTTATCTTATCGGAAGCCAACTTGAGACTCTTGCAATCCTGGGCTGCAAGAGGCATAGCCATCAAAAGAGAGCTGAATAATAATATGTAGTTCTTAAATTCTTTCATACTCATAGATTATGTTTAATGAGTTACAACATATAAATAAGAGAAATGGCTGCCTTGGTAGGACCCACGTAGTTGTCATGAGATGACTTCTCCTTCTCGCCACAGGCACCACACTTGAACTTTTCGTACTGGATATAATCATATCCGAAACCTACTGAGGTTTCCAAGTTCCAGTGCTTGGAAAGAGGCCATTGATAACCAGCGGTCACACCACCACCTACATACCATCCCTCATAGCGATGATTACGTAGAGATTTGAAAATGCCTAGGGGTAGCTTCACTCCTCCTGCATTAAACTGTCCGCCCATGGCATGAACACCCAAGAACCAGCCATTGAAGCTCTGGCAGAACCAGTAACGATATTCTGGTTGCAAAAGCCAATGACGGAGGCTTGACTGGTCGCCACCGGACTGTTTCCAAGGATTGAAGCCAAAGAATACCTGAGCGGTATGCTTCTTGCCTAAGGCTGTCTCGACACCGAGATTAGGAGTTGTTGTAGCCCAATATAAGAGGTTGGACTTGACTCCAATGTTTTGCGCATAATTAGCTAGTGATACAAATATGAGTAACACTGAAGCTAAAATCAATCGTTTAACCATCTATTAAAAGAGTTTAGTTAAGTCTATTTATTTATTTCGTTTTTACTATATCAATAGGTAATTATATAAATTTACCCGTTTACATGATAATTCGCATTTTCTTGGGGCAAAAGTAGGAAGAAAAAATGAATGGGGGGGGGGAATTTTCGCAACTTTTTGGTGGAAAAAACATTTTAGTACGTAATTTTGCTGATTTTATAATGAAAATCCACCATTCATCAACATTTTATACATAAACATCAGTAAAAGGAACTGTAAAAGGTAAAAGAGTAAAAAGGTAAAAGGAGCTGCGACCATCTGCGAAATCCCAGACCGAACAGGTCAAAAATCTGCGCACATCAGTGAAATCTGTGGAAAAAAGAAAAAGCATCAAAGAAAAATCTGCGTCATCTGCGAAATCTGCGTGACAAAGAACCAATCCGCGTGAAAACAAAAAAGCCTCAGAAATCTTTCGAAATC
>UMCV01017250.1_pt1 | contig 17274 bp, 14 predicted proteins | sample 1964311 | NCBI WGS metagenome assembly UMCV01 (sample SAMEA4835976, study PRJEB28245) | human gut metagenome | biome: gut microbiome; material: fecal sample | place: Denmark | collected 2008 | reverse complement strand
TCTTCCTGCCGACGGTCGCACTGATTGTGCTGACTCCGCTGCTGATTCTTCGCCGCGCACGCAAGCTCCCCGCCGCATACACACTGCATTTTCTCGCCTATTTCGCGCTTGCAATGGGCTGCACATGGCTGCTTTCCGCAATGCGCTATTTGAGCGTTGTTCCCGCAATTATCGCTGCAATTGCAATGAGCTGCAAGTCGGAAGAAAGAACCGCTGCAATTTTTGCAGTCTCTGCGATTGCATATGCCTGCTATATATTCATGTATATGCGCGTGTTGAGCGTGTTTTAAAAACGGGCTGCGGCACCGATTGCCGCGTTAATTTCACAATTTTCCGCGTTTTTCTTTAATTGTCCTGCCTCGGGACGGTTGAAAAAAAGTCCGTATTGGTATAAAATACGATATGGGCAAAATCGTTCGCGGAATCCGCCGCACCTGCGATTTGCCCGCAAAATCAACTTTCGGCGGAAAAAACTTTGTTCGGATACATAAAGCCAAACATTCCGGAGCTTCGGGTCCGCGAAAAAGCGCGCTATGATGCATGGTACTGCGGATTATGCCGCCGTCTCGGGGCGCGGTACGGAACGGCAGCCCGTGCGCTGCTGAGCTTTGACTGCACCTTCCTTGCGCTGCTCGCTGCCTCCGTCAGCGGCGAAGATTCGCCTGAAGATTTGCTGCGCTGCCCGTTCAAGCCCTTCGGCAAAAAGCGGGCAATGCTCGGTTCGCCTTCCGCCGCCCTCGATTTTGCAGCCGATGTCTGCGTTATTCTTTCCGAATTCAAGCTTTCGGACGATATTGCGGACGGGAAGCCGCTGCGAATTGCCGCAAAACTCCCCCTGCTTTGCGCATTCAAAAAAGCACGTTTGCGCCGGCCGGAAGTTTATGCAGCGGTAAAAAAACACATGCGGGAGCTTGCCTCCGTTGAAGCACCTTATCGCGGCAGTCGGGCTTTTCCCCGCCGCAAAGCCGCAAAGAACGATTCAGCGGCGGAACTGCGTTCTCAAACGCTGCGTTCGCAAACGCTGCGTTCGCCGGATCTTCCCGCCAATATTTTCGGGGAAATGCTGCGCGATGTGCTTGCGTCGGCGCCCGTTCCCCAAAAGGAACTCCCCGCGCTGAAGGAAACCGGTTTTTTTATCGGAAGGTTCATCTACCTTTGCGATGCATGGGACGATCGCGAAAGCGACAAAAAGCATTCGCTTTTCAACCCGTTCAATATCTGCGGCTGCACCCGCGATGATGCAGAATTTATTATTAATATCTCGATAAATTCTGCAATTTCGGCATATAATTTGTTGAGCACCGGCCGCGACAGGGCGATTCTCGACAGCATTCTGTTCCAAGGGCTTTTTGCCGTTTCCGATGCCGTTTTCGCAAAGGAAAAACAGCCGCTGCCGAACGACGGCATTACGACGGCGGCGCACAAAGCCTGATTTTTTCTGCCTGTATATTAGAAAGGACGAACCCGTGAACCCATATGAGGTGCTCGGCGTTTCGGAAACCGCCACCGATGAGCAGGTCCGTTCCGCCTACATTAAGTTAGTTAAAAAATATCACCCCGATCGCTATCAGGACAGTGACCTGAAGGATCTTGCAAACGACAAGCTGAAGCAGGTCAACGAGGCGTATGACACAATAACAAACATGCGCAAAAACGGCTCCGCTTCCCAAAACACTTATTCCGGCAGCGGATTCGGAGGTTATTCGGGCAGCAGCTCCCGCACTTCCTCCGGCGGTTATTCCGGAAATTACGGCAGTGGTTATTCCGGCAATTTTTCGGCTGAATTCGCGCGTGTGCGGCAATGCATAAACACAAGCTCTCTGTATGAAGCGCAGGCAATACTGGACGGCATACCGCTGCACAATGCGGAATGGCATTATCTTTATGGTATTGTCTGTTTCCGCGGCGGCGACTACTCCTCCGCCCGCAATTATCTTGACAGAGCCGTTTCGATGGAACCCGGCAATGCGGAGTACCGCCGCGCAAGGGATTCCCTGAACGCACGAAGCACGCGGAGCTACCACACCTATGACAACGGCGATACGGGAGCAACCGTGAACACGGCATGCAACTGCTGTTCGACTTTGCTTTGTGCGGATTCCTGCTGCGAATGCATGGGCGGAGATCTGATTCCCTGCTGCTGATTTTCTGCTTTTTCAGCCGCCTTTGGGGCTTTGCAATTGCTTTATAAACATGAAAAAAATTTCTGCAACAACAAAACTGACCCTTTCCGCCATGAGCACCGCGCTCAGCGTTGTGTTTCTTTATGCGGCATCCGTCATTCCGACGGCAAAGCTTGCGCTGTGCTTTTTGACATCGCTCATGCCGTGGATACCCCTCAGGGAACGCGGCGGGTTCGTCTACGCCCTTCTGAGCTATGCGGCAACGGGCGCGATATGCTTTTTTCTGATTCCGAACAAGCTGTATTTTGCAGCGTACATCCTGTTTTTCGGCTGCTACGGAATGATTAAGCTCGGCATAGACAGCGTTATCCGCGACAAGCTTGTTGCCTTTGCCGCAAAGCTTATCCTCTGCAACGGCCTTGCTGCACTTGTGATATTCGGCGCAGGCAAGCTGTTCAGTCTTGACATAATCGCTCAGCTGCCGAATTATCCGTTGTACATTATTATTCCTGCGATTGAGATTTTCTTTATCGCATACGAACTTGTTTTCACGCTTTGCGTACGCGTTTTTGATGACAGGCTCCGCAACGTTATCATCACCCGCCGCTGAAGCGTCCGACACCGTTTAAACTTAAACCGCAAAAGGAGAAAAACAATGAAAAAAACCTTCCGCAATGTTATAATTTTTGCACTTGCGCTCTGTTTCGTGTCTGCTGTGCTGAGCCTTTGCGCCTGCAAAAAAACTCCGCAGACGATCGAAACCGACTATTGCGCCTATTCCGAAATTCCTGCCGATTACACACCCGAACAGGCTGAGGCGGATGGCTGCCTTGTTGTTTACCAAAGCCAAGGAACCATCAAAAATTCATCCGTCATGACCGACTTTGCAAAAACAACAAAAAAAGGCAGCCCTGCACTTCTGCGCGTTGCAACTTACTATGAAAAAGTTGTCACCGGCGGTGAGCCGGAGCTTGTCGTTGTCGATATTGAATACAAGGACGGCATTTATCGCACGCATTACGAACAGGTAAACGAGGACGGAACAAAAGAGGCATTTGACGACAAATATAAATATCTCGTTGCCATTGACCGCGTAAGAGGCACTTCAACGCAGGTTTTCAGCTCCGGTTATATGCTCACAAACGATGAGGATGTTACCTATGCCGACTATGCGTCAAGCTTGTCACGCGATCCCTCCGAATGGATCGATGCCTATATCATCTACCTTCTGACCGCAGTTATGTAAGGTTCAACTGAATTAAAAAAACTTTGAAAGGGGTGAATCGAATGCATTTGCAGGAATCCGGCGAAATGTATCTTGAGACCATTCTTGTGCTTTCCCGCAGGTTGAACAAGGTTCGCAGCGTTGACGTTGCGGAAGAAATGGGCTATTCAAAGCCCAGCGTCAGCCGTGCCGTTGGCATATTGAAGAAAAACGGCTATATCATCATGGATGGTTCCGGACATCTTTATCTCACGGATGAAGGGCGTTCGGTCGCCGAAAAAACATTCGAACGTCACCGCGTTTTAACAAAAGTATTCACAAAGCTCGGTGTTTCCGCCGGAATCGCCGCAGAGGATGCCTGCAAAATCGAGCATGTTATTTCCGATGAAACCTTTGAGGCAATTAAACGCTTTGTCGCCGAACACAGCGATTGACTTTTCGCTTTCGGCACCGCGCCCGACAAATAACCCTTCCGCCGAACGTTTGACGGAAGGGTTTTGTTTGCATTTGTTCACCTTGTTTCGGCATAATCCTGTTCCGGCAAAAGCCCTTTCGGTTCAAACTGCCGCAACTCCAACCGATAGGAAAACCCTTTTTCCGTCGGCTTATACGGCATGAATCCCACCGACTCAAAGCAGCGTTTCGAACAGATGTTCCACGAATAAATCTCCTGAACAAAAAGCTCCGAAATGCCGTTCCGCTTCGCCCTTGCCGCAAGAAAGCTTACAACAGCCCTGCCTATGCCGCGCCCGCGATACTCTGCCGCGCCGATCACAATCGGCATATCCTGCACGGAAAACGTAACATCCCCAACAGGGCGAAACTCACCGTTTTCCTTTGCTTCAATAAAATACAGCTCACCGTGAACGTTCAAATAATCATACATCCTGTGCAGTTTTTCCGAAGTATACGGTTCACGAACGCCGTCAACAAGGAACACGAGTTCCGGGTCCGAATACCATTCAAGTGCAAAATCGCATTCGCCCGCGTACCTCCGCAGTCTGAGTTCGGGCGTTATATCAAGAATTCGTTCGTCCGCACCGCTTTGCATCATTTTCAATCCCTCCCTTTTGGCTTTCTCTGTTTCATTATACATTCGCCGCCCCTCAAAAGCAAGCAAATCGGGCGAACAGCTTTTGCCGTCCGCCCGATTCTTCTTTTGCCCGATGTTTTATTCAATCGAACATGCCCGTGTCGGTTTATTACCCTAATCCGAAAAATCGACAATCATATTCGAATTATTTGCACCAATCGGAATTGATTGAACCCGTTGGCCTTCGCTGTCCAAAAACATCAGGACAACGCCTGTATATGTGATTTCCGATGCATCGGCAATCTCCTGAGCGATCGGCCGGAACTCGGCAATGATGTTTTCCGTATCCGGAGCAAACCTCTGCTGAAACTCAGGATCGGATATTTTCTCGTCAAATCTGAACTCGATCACAAGAGCCGAATCGTCAACATAGCAGGCGGAGCATTGGGCGCCGCTGAAATAGTTTTTGTATTTTTCAATGATTTTTTCGCCGTTTTCCCTGCAATACTTATCGAGATGCGATTTCAGCACCTCTTGTTCGCTCGGGAACTGTTTTTCACAGCCGAAAGCAAAAACCGCAGCAAGAACCATCAAAACCGCCGCCGCAATGCAAAGCAGCCTCTTTTTCATCATAAACCTCCCAATATCAACATATTTGTGTTGTCACATTTGATATTATACCGAAAACATTTACATCCGTCAAGCCTTGTTGAACGTAAATTTTTCATTAATTTACCGTTTCGGAAAAAAGCTGCAAATTTGCACTTGTTTGTGAATATAAAAAAGGGTATAATGCAGACTGGGCGATGCGCAGTGCGCAGCCGCAAAAACAAAAAACAAAGGAGCATCTATGGGTCTTTTGGAAATCGCACGCGATTTTGCCGTCGCGAACTGGGACAACGCCATTATGTGGGTCATCGGCGGGATCCTTATTTATCTTGCAATCAAAAAGGATATGGAACCCACTCTTCTTTTGCCGATGGGCTTCGGCGCGATCATTGTGAACCTGCCGGGTTCCGCAATTGCGGCGGACGGCGGAATCATCCGCATTCTTTACGACTGCGGCATTGCAAACGAATTTTTCCCGCTGGTGCTTTTCATCGGCATCGGTGCAATGATCGACTTCGGCCCCGTGCTGACCAACCCGAAACTTATGCTTTTCGGTGCGGCGGCGCAGTTCGGCATATTTTTCACGCTCTGCATGGCAACCCTCTGCGGGTTCGGTCCGATGGAATCCGCTTCCATTGCGATAATCGGCGCGGCGGACGGCCCGACAAGCATTGTTGTTGCAAACCACCTCGGCATCAGTGCAAACAACCCGGGGCTTTTCAGTGCGATCGTTGTTGCGGCATATTCCTATATGGCTCTTGTTCCGATTATACAGCGACCAGTAATAAAACTTATCACAACCAAGCACGAACGGCTTATCCGCATGGAATACGAACAGCGGGATGTTTCAAAGCTGACCCGAATTCTGTTCCCGATCGTTATCACATTTGTGGTCGGCATCGTTGCGCCGGGCGGTCTGCCGCTCATTGCCTGCCTGATGTTCGGAAATCTGCTTCGCGAATGCGGCGTTCTGAATGCACTTTCCGAAACGGCACAGAAGGTGCTTGCGAACCTTATCACTCTCTTCCTCGGGCTTTCCATTGCAGCCACGATGAGCGCGGACAAATTCCTGCGTCCGCAGACGCTGCTTGTTCTGGGGCTTGGCCTTGTTGCATTCGTGTTTGACACGGTCGGCGGCGTTTTCTTTGCAAAATTCATCAATCTGTTTGCAAAGAAAAAGATAAATCCAATGATCGGTGCGGCGGGCATTTCCGCTTTTCCGATGTCTGCAAGGGTCGTTCACAAGCTTGGGCAGGAAGAGGATAATCAGAATTTTCTGCTTATGCACGCTGTCGGCGCAAATGTTTCCGGTCAGATTGCGTCCGTCATTGCCGGCGGCTTGATTCTCAGCATCTTCGGTTCCATGCTCGGTTGACGGAAAGGAGCGAATATTATGACGTTATTCAGCACAAATTCACTCGTTATGAACGGATTCTTTGATTTCAGCAAGGATGGTTTCGGCTTTGTCGATTCGCTTAAGGTCATGCTGCTCGGGCTTATCATCATCTTTGTTGTTACGGGCGTTTTGATTCTTTGCGTTGCCGCACTCAACAAAATGAGTGCAGGGAGCAAGCGTTCCGCAGACAAAAGGAACGCGGGAAAGAATAAGTAAAATATATTTCCTGTTGTTCTTGCAGCATACATCAATTCAATCGGAATAATCTCCCCTTGTTCATGCGAAAAACTCCGCCGTTTATGCGGAGTTTTCATTTTGTTTTTATAATTGCTTTAATAATCTCGGTTTTAATTCGGTGCGGTTTCGCGGCAGGTTCAGCCCGGTGCCGCCCCAATTTCGGCGGATTTAACCGAAACCTCTGCAAGCCTGCCAATCCGCGCTCCGTTATGCAAACTCGAAAACGAGGCAGCCGCGCCGCCCCGTTTTCGAAAGGAGTCATCTGATTATGCAAAAAAAGCACGGAACCCCGCCTCTTTTATCAGCCTTTTGCTTCATCACCGTTTTCGGAGGAGCTCCGGGCCGCACTCGAACCGTGCGACCCGAAAAAACCTCCGTTTTGGGGTTGAATAATGTCGATTTCGGTGATACAATCAATATAGGGTATAACGTAACGTTACAGTCAAGCCCTTTCAAAAAATTTTTTGGACGCGCAATGTTTTCATGCCGAAAACATTCAGCCGCGGAAGGAGCCGCCGTGACAACAAAGGAATTTGCAAAGCTCTGCGGAGTTGAAAAGCGGACGCTGTTCTTTTATGATGAAATCGATTTGCTCAAGCCTGCGCGCATACTGCCCAACGGCTACCGTGAATACGATTTTTCGCAATTGCCGCGCATGGAATCCATCCGCCTGCTGCAATCGGCGGGGCTGAATCTTCGTGAAATCAAATCCATGCTGCTCTGCGAAAGCGGACATAATATCGACATTGTAAACGACTGCCGTCAGCGCGTCATGCAGCAAATGGCGGATATGCAGGCGGGACTCTGCTATATTGAGCGGAGAGTTGCCCTGCGCAAAAGTTATCTTGAGCACGCGCCCGGCGAGATTTTTACGGAAAATGCGCCCGCGCTGCCAATCTCCGCAATAAACGCCGATAATGTCGGCAGCAATCATTCCCTCGGCATAAGCTACTTCTCCCTCGGTCATTATCTCGGGGTTGAAGAGGATGCCGAAGCCCTTCATCCGCGCCGTTTTTTTAAGCATTGCCGTTCGGAAACCGCCAATGAGTTCCTTCCCGCCGGGCAATATGCCTGCATGTTCCTGCACGAGGCGGACAATGAGCAGATTTTTTATATCTCGCCGTGGGTAAAACGCTTTGTTGAGCTTGCAGAAGCAAAGGGTCTTTCCGTTGAACGCACGGTCTATGTTGAAGATTTGCCCGCGTGGCTGATTGACGAGCCCCGCAGCATGATTTTGCGTTTTGCGGCGCGCATTACGTCTTAGTCTGCAAAATATATCTTTGCGTGTAATACTTAATTTAAAGTAATTTATAAAATGAGGTTATGATCATGAAATCCGAATTCAAAAAGATTGCAATTATCTGTGCGAGCGAGCGTGAGCTTGCTCCGTTTCTTCCGTTGATTGAAAACCCGACCGTTTCCGAACGGGCAATGCTGCGCATTCACGAGGGCAGGCTGAACGGGTTTGAAGTCGCGGCGGTTTATTGCGGCGTTTGCAAAGTTAATGCCGCCGCAGCCGCACAAATTATGATAGACTGTTACGGTGCGGACACCGTCATCAGTGCGGGAGCCTCCGGCGGAATGGCGGAAGACCTTCAGCTGTTCGACACCGTTGTTGCAGCCGAAGCCTGCTATCACGATGTTCACGAACGCATTTTGACCGATTATCACCCGTTTATGAAAACACAGTTCTTCCCCGCCTCATCGGAGCTTGTTTCGGCAGCGAAAGCCGCAGCAAAACCACTTGCCGAGCGCGGACAGCGGATATTTTTCGGGCGTACCGCAACAGGTGAAGCGTTCATTGCCGACGAGGGACGTGCGGATATTAATTCCCGCCTTGCACCGCTTGCGGTTGATATGGAATCCGCTGCGATTGCTCATGTCTGCTATTTGAACGGCGTTCGCTTCATCGCGGTGCGCTGCATCACGGACACCGCAAAACACAGCGGAGTCGGCACATTTGAAGAAAACTGTTCCCGCGCTTCCGAAATTGCAAAGGATTTTGTTTGCGCAATGCTTAATGAGCTGTAATCAAAAGCTTTAGACCGCACCGGATTCGGAAAAGAGCCTGCTTTTTCGGCAGGCTCTTTAGTCTATGGTGTAGGAGGCATGAAGAAATATATTTTAAAATCAGTTTTTCTCTCTGACCGAGCCGGTGTTCGTTGTGTTCGGCTCGGAACTCGGCTCATCGCTCACCGTCGGTGTGTTCGGAGCCGCTGTATTTTTTTGTCCGTTCGGATCGTTCGGAATCGCTGCATCCGCACCGCCCGCCTCGGCGCTGCAAATTATCATCGCCTGCGCCTCGTTTTTTTCGTTCAATCGAACAGTCACAATGCTGCCGACCGCAAGTTTGTCCGCCGAAACGAATCCCGTGCCGCTCGCAATATATGCACCCTCTGCAACGGTGAATTCAATCGCCGCTTCACCGTTTTCGGTGAAACTTATTTTGCTGCCGCCCGGGTTCATGCCCGAACCGGGATTGCCTTCGGGAGGATTCCCTTCCGGAGGATTGCCTTCGGGGGGATTTCCTTCACTCTGTTTGCCCGTATCGTTCTTATCGTTTGTATTTGTATCTTTCGCGCCGCTGTCGGCCGGTTCGGCGCCGTCATTATCCGAAATTTTACCGTTGTTGTTCGGTGCGGCCGGAGCCGAACCGTCACGGCGGGATCCGTCATTCATTCCGCCGGGAAATTGATTTTCGGTGCTTTCGATCGTCCCCGGCTGCAAAGTGTACTTTCCGTCGGCAATAACGGTTATAATTCCCGAAACCGTCTTTTCCTCGGTTGATTTTGAGCCGCAGCCCGCAAAGCAAAGCATTGAAACCGCCGCAATCACCGCCGCCGTGAAAATGCACAGCACCCGCCGTCCGTGTTTTTTGTGTTCCTTTACCATTCAGTTCATCCTTTCCGTTTCCGTTATTCCTGCGGGAAAGCCCGTTTCGGTGCAAAAGCCGCTCTTCTCCGTCTCTGTTAATATTATATTGGTTATTTACAGCATTCGCAAGGCTTAATTTTGTCTATTTCCGCACGAATTGAATTTATCTTGCGGCATTGCCTCATTCTATATGGAAACAGCCTTGATTTTGCTGTATAATGTTTCAAATAAGGCACAATTCCGCCGCGCAGACGGATGCAGCCGCATTGTGCCGTCGGGATGCACCGCCTCCCGCAAAAGCTGAATGCAAAGGTGGAAGTGAAAATGAAGAAACTTTTGATATACATGAAAAAGTTCCGAAAGGAATGCATTCTGGCTCCGCTTTTCAAACTTTTGGAAGCAACATTTGAGCTTTTTGTGCCGCTCATCGTTGCTGCAATTATTGACAACGGCATTGACGGCAAAAGCAAAAGCTTCATTATTAATATGGGACTTTTGCTTCTGGCACTTGCGGCGGTCGGCCTGCTCTGTTCCGTAACGGCACAATTTTTCGCGGCAAAGGCTGCAATCGGCTTCTGCACCGACCTTCGCGCCGCTCTGCTGAAAAAAATCCAAAGTTTTTCCTACACCGTGCTTGATACTCTCGGCGTTTCCGGACTGATAACGCGCATGACAAGCGATATCAACCAGATTCAAACGGGCGTCAACCTTTCTCTGCGCCTGCTTCTGCGCTCCCCGTTTGTTGTTTTCGGTGCAATGGTAATGGCGTTCACAATCGACACACGCTGCGCACTCATTTTTGCGGGCGTTATAGTGCTGCTTTGCGCCGTTGTTTTTTCGATCATGCTGGCATCCATCCCGAAATACCGAAAAGTTCAGGCGGAGTTGGACAGCGTGACCGGCACCGTGCGCGAAAACCTTGTGGGCGTTCGTGTTCTGCGTGCCTTTTGCCGCGAGGAAGAGCAGCTTCGAACATTTGACAGTCGAAGCGGAAAGCTCCTCGGTCTTCAAATCAACGCGGGCAAACTCTCCGCGCTGCTGAACCCGCTCACACTGATAATTATCAACGCCGCTGTTATAATTCTTTTGCAAAGCGGTGCAATTCGAGTTAATTCCGGCTCTCTGACTCAGGGACAGGTCGTTGCGCTGTATAATCTTATGGCGCAGATTCTTGTTGAACTGATAAAAATGGCCAATTTGTTCATAACCATCACAAAATCCCTCGCCTGTGCGGACAGAGTTGCGGCAGTCATGCAGCTTGACAGCGGCGCGCACGGCGGCAATAAGCTGCCTGCGAACGATTCGCTCTGCGGAAGTGTGGAATTTAAAAACGTATCGTTCGAATACAAAAACGCCGGAGCGGAAGCTCTGTTCGACATAAGCTTTTTTGCAAAGCCCGGGCAGACCGTGGGCATTATCGGCGGCACCGGCAGCGGAAAAAGCACGCTTGTGAACCTTGTTCCGAATTTTTACAGCGCAACAAAGGGGCAGGTGCTTATTGACGGCGTGAATGCGGACGAATACGACCGCGCCGCACTGCTCTCCGCAGTTTCCGTTGTTCCTCAAAAAGCAGTGCTTTTCGAGGGCACGATTCGCAGCAACCTTTTAATGGGCAACCCGAATGCCTCCGAAGCGGAGCTTTTTTCGGCGCTTGAAACCGCTCAGGCGGCGGAAATCGTCCGCACAAAGCCGAACGGCATTGATGAACCCGTTTTGCGCGGCGGCAGCAATTTTTCCGGCGGGCAAAAACAAAGGCTGTCCATTGCGCGCGCCCTTGTTCACGGCGGAAGAATTTTGATTCTTGACGACAGTGCTTCCGCTCTGGACTTTGCAACGGATGCAAAACTCCGCGCCGCAATTCGAAAGCTTTCCCCCGCGCCGACGACCTTCATAGTGTCCCAACGCGCGGCCTCGGTCATGTTTGCGGATTTCATAATCGTTCTGGATGAAGGGCGCGCCGTCGGACAGGGCACGCATGAAGAGCTTTTGCGCAATTGCGCTGTTTATCGCGAGATTTATGCCTCCCAGTTCCCGGACGAAGCGGCAAAGCTCAGCATTCCGAACAACACACCCGAAGGAGATGCGGCAAAATGAGCAAAAACGGTTTAAACAAAAAAGGAAAATCTGCGTACTCAGAAGAATTACGTTTTACACTCGATTCAGCGGGACGCGGCACCGCTGCGGAGCTTTTGCGCCGGCTGAAACCTTATCGTTTTAAATTCGCGCTTTCACTCGGGCTATCGCTCGTGTATGTGTTTTTAACGCTTCTGATCCCCGTTCTCGCCGGAAAAATTATTGACTGCATCATCGGCGCGGGAAGGGTCGACTTTGCCGAGATCTCACCGTTTTTGCTGAAACTCGGTGCAGCTGCGGCGGGAGCTGCACTTTCTCAATGGCTTGTGAGCCTTTGCAACAACAGCATAACCTACGGCTGCGTTCGCAATATCCGTGCAGAAGCATTCCGCCGCATTCAAAAACTGCCCCTCGCCTATTTCGATTCGCACCCGGCGGGCGAAACCGTGAGCCGTATGCTCAGCGATGCCGATCAGCTTGCGGACGGGCTTTTGATGGGCTTTTCCCAATTGTTCACGGGGATTATGACCATCATCGGCACACTCGTGTTCATGCTCACCATCAACCCGCTGATAACCCTTGTTGTTGTTGCCGTGACACCGCTTTCGCTTGCGGTCGCAAGCTTTATTTCCAAGCGAACCTACTCCATGTTCCGCAAACAAAGCGAGACCCGCGGGGAGCAAACTGCGCTGATCGATGAATTTATCGGCGAACAAAAGCTCATCCGTGCATTTTCATACGAAGCCCGCGCAGAAGAACGCTTTAATGCAGTTAACGAGAAGCTGCAAAAGTTTTCCCTCCGCGCCGTATTCTTTTCCTCTCTCACAAATCCGTGTACGCGCTTTGTGAATGCCGTTATCTATGCAGGTGTTGCCGTTTCCGGCGCATTCTCCGTGCTTGCGGGCGGGCTGACCGTCGGCGGACTTTCCGCTTTTTTAAGCTATGCCAACCAATACACAAAGCCGTTCAACGAAATTTCCGGAGTTATTACGGAATTGCAGGGCGCGTTTGCCTGTGCGGCGCGGCTGTTTGAGCTTATCAACACCCCTGCGGAAGTCGATGCCGCCGCTGCGCCGAACCCTGCTCAACGCAATGAAAAGGCTGAAAGCACCGGCAATATCAGCTTCCGCAATGTTTGTTTTTCCTACACGCCCGACACGGAGCTGATCCGCGATTTTTCGCTTGAGGTAAAAAGCGGAATGCGCGTTGCGATCGTCGGCCCGACGGGCTGCGGCAAAACGACGCTTATTAACCTGCTCATGCGTTTCTATGACGTTAACTCGGGTGAAATTCTTATTGACGGAGTGGAAACCCGTTCCATGCCCCGCCATGAGCTGCGCAAAAAATTCGGCATGGTTCTTCAGGAAACATGGCTTCAGGCGGGAACCGTTCGGCAAAACATCGCAATGGGCAGGCCGCAGGCAGCGGAAAACGAAATCATCGCCGCCGCAAAGGCCTGTCACGCGCACGGGTTCATAATGCGTCTTCCGAAAGGTTACGACACCGTACTTGACGAAGCGGGCGGCAGCCTTTCCCAAGGGCAAAAGCAGCTCCTCTGCATTGCGCGCGTTATGCTTTTGAATCCCCCGATGCTGATTCTTGACGAGGCTACCTCTTCCATTGATACGCGCACGGAGCTTCTCGTTCAGGATGCTTTTGCAAAGCTTATGCACGGCCGAACAAGCTTTATCGTTGCGCACAGGCTTTCAACCGTTCGCGAGGCGGATATTATCCTTGTTATGCGCAGCGGGCGCATAGTTGAAAGCGGAACTCATGATGAATTGCTCCGCGCCGACGGTTTTTATAAAAAACTTTACGAGAGTCAGTTTGCCCGCTGAAAATGATTGTTCCGCTTTTTTGCTTTTGATATTTTCGCCGCAGGCAGAATCATGTTTGCGGTGATTTTTCTTTTTGGCGTTTTAATATCCGTTGAAATATCTCTGTTGTGCAGTTGATATATTTTATTAATGCCTTGTTTTTTGTTGTCAAATATCGGGTATATGTGTTATACTGGGAAGGAGCAAGGACAGCGCATTTGATTTTCTCCGCGTAATTTCGTGTTTACCGCCGAACAATCCTTCGGTTGTCCGCTCACGGCATTGTTTTTCCCCCGCTCGACGATTTCATGACAGGAGGTTAAATCTTACGAAATCAAAACGCAAAATTCTCATTTCAACCCTTGCCGTTGTGCTTACGGCGGCATTGGCAATCGGCGTGTTCTTCTTTTACAAGGCCTTTAAAAAGCGCATAGACCCGGAAGACCAAATGATTCACAACACGCAGGAGCGCATTGAATATGCGCAGTCACGTTACAAAGAATTCAGCAAAAACCCGAACAAGACCTATACCGTTCTTGTCTCGCTCGACAGTGTTACAACGGAGGAGTTTACGCAGCTCTTTGCCGACTGCGGCGGCTTCACCCAGGTATACGACTGTATAACCGAAGGCGTTGACGACCCGATGTACGGCGGTTATCTCGACTGTGAAGGCAAAACGGCGGCGCAGCTTGCCGCCGAGTGTTATGCGGACACCTACGACAGCATCTGTTCCGAGTTGGACAGTTATGATCAGCAGGCTGCGGAAATTCGGGAGTCTTATATGTATGATGAGACTGTTGAGCCTTTTGTTACGCAGCCCCCTGTTGACACATTCGGCAAGGATATAGACACATCCGATATTAAAGTCCCCGGAAGCTCCTACAGCAGCGATGACACAGACTTCCAGCTGGAAGAAGACTTGGCTGACTTGCAGGAATTCCATGATAACTTTGTCATGCTGAAACAAGCAATGGAGCAAGGCAGATATCGCATATACGGAGTTAAACTGACGCTGACAGGTGCGCAGGCTCAGGCACTGCTTCAATCGAACAAAGTCCGTTTGGTCGAGAAGCTGACGATTTTTCCTGAAAGCAGCCTCTCTCCGTTGGATCCCTCCGAGGAGAATTGGGATTAAGAATATGACTTTTCACACTTTTGCGGCAATCTATTGTTTATTGTCGTTCGCACGCAATTGCACTTTATCTATAGTGCGGCAGTCTGTTTGCGTCTAATGTGAAACAAAAGTGTCCGAATCACCGCAGGCAGAATCATGTCTGCGGCGATTTTTTGAAGCACTTCTTCAATCGGCCTTTGCCGGCAAAACAACGGTTCCTTTGCATTCACAAGGAATCGGAATAATCAAAGCGGCTCATCCCGATTGCATTTTGCAATGTGTCGGGGCGAGCCGCTTTTTATGGTTTTTTTCGGATTTTGCCGCTAAGGCTTATTTTGCCTGTTTTGCCCTGCGAACTGCAAGAATTCTCTGCATTTCGTTATAAACGATCATATAGCCCTCGTCAACGCCCATGCCGGGTTTTGCAAGGATCTGAACGGGCTGGGTTGCCATTGCGCACTGGGTGCAAACCTGTGCGGAACGGTCGGTTTCGTTGCAGGTGCCGCCCTGGTATGCGCCGATGCCCTTTTCTTTGCAGTAAAGAACAGCCTCGATCGTGTTGTTGATGCCGCCGAGATCGGGAGTTTTTATCTGAACCATGTGACCCGCTTTGTTGTCGGCAAAGTACTTGATGTCCTCAAGAGTGTTGCACCATTCGTCCGCAACGATCTCAACGTTGATTCCGCGGTCGTCAAGTTCCTTGGTGATTGCTGCAAGCGCGCGCATCTGCTTTTCGCGGTCTTCAACATCCATGGGGCCTTCAATGCGGAGGTGGAAGGGCTTTGCGGCTTCTTCAAGGCGCGCCATGTAATCGGCCATTGCCTTGTAGTTATCGTTGCCGAATGCAGCACCGATTGTGCCGTATACGTCAATGTGGAAAATCGGGTTGTAATTTTCATCCGTGCGGAGCTGAAGTACGCGGTCACGCAGCCATGCAACATACTGTTCGAGCAGTTCGCCGTGTTCGCCGAGCTTGGTCTTAACGTTGTTGATAAGCGCATGGGGCAGAATCTGTGCGCCCTTGATAATCATTTTATCCGCATTGGTGTAGCGATCGTCGCCGGACTGGGTGAAAATATCAATGGGCTTGTCGGAAATGGTGCAGCCGTATTCGTCCGCAACAACTTCGCACATCATTCTGCCGGTGGACCTTGCAACAGCGTCAAGAATCGCCTGAGTCATGCCGTAGCGAATTGCGGTGTGCAGACGTTTGCCGTCAACATGGATGGATTCGACCATTTCGGAAAGTGCGCGGAAATTGTCCGCCTCTTTGCCGATGAGTTCGGGCTTGATATATTTTTCGATAACGGGAATGAAGTCCTTTGCAAGGAAGAGGGGATCGCGTCCGCCGCAGCCGCTGTACTGAACGGCAGCGCAGTCGCCGTATGCAATCTGGCCGTCCTCAAGAACGAGCATCACGGAGATGGATTCACCGGGCTGACGAACGGAGGTAAAGCCGGGGGTTTTGGGTTCGCCGACGTATGCGGCGCCGTCGCTTTTTGCGCCCGCCTTAATGGCGCGCTGATCGTCAAAATAGAAGCCTGTTCTGCCTGCGGAGCAGATAACATCGATAATTTTCATAAAAATATCCTTTCAGTTCTTCAAAAATTTATTTCAAAAATGAAATTTCGGTATTCGGGCGGCGCGAAAGCATACCCGCGCCGCCGTGCATTTTCAGCCGAAGCCGATTTGCGTCCGTTTATCTGCGGAGAGCCTGCGGCCTTCCGACAAGACGGCCCTTGCTGATCGCGTAAACATCGTCAATGACCATTTGGAAGGTTGCATTGCGCTTTTCGGCCTTTGCGCGTTCTTCGATCTTTGCGCGGTGGAACGCCTTGATATCATCGGTGAAGGGCAGCGCACCCATGTCGAGAATGCGGATCGCACCGTCGTTATCGCGTGCGGGAAGCATTTTGCCCGCATTGTAGCGGGAAGGTGCAAACGGAATATCAAGAACGCCCGCAAGCACAGCGCGAACGGAACCTACCGCGATGTCGCCTGCGCCCAGTTCGAAGCACTTATCAACAATGCAGCGCGTCTCTCTGCGGATAATATCTTTTTCTTCCTCAAGGTTGGCTGCGGTGCAAACCTGGTCGGAAAGCATGCTGATGACCTGCTTTGTGCAGCGCAGACCCTGTGCGTTTGCTTCCATTGTGGGAACGCCCGCCGCCTCGTGCGGAGTTTTGACGATGACCTTTGTTGCCTTTGAGAGTGCAGCGGTTGCACTGCCCCAGGAAATAACGCCGAATGCCTTCGCTTCGTCCTGCGGGAAACCGCCCATCCACTGATGGAAAACCGTGGTTATGATAACATCATCATAGCCGTATTTATGCATGTATTCGTTTGTCAGCTCTTCAAGGGTGCGGATCGCCGCAACATCCTGAACAAGGTTGCCGCATTGGCCGTAGCCGACGGTGATATTGCGAACTCCCTGCTCTGCTGCAAGCAAAGCTTCAATAATCGCAACCGCATGGGATACGCAGGGCGGAACAAGAGTTCCCGTAAGCGGACCGTAGGGTTCACGGTTAATGGAAACACCCGCTTCTTCGTAGATGCCCGTAAGCCTGTCAACATACTGCCAATCGCGGATCGTCTCCTCCATCGGGACGCTCTTTGCATAGGGCAGGTTATAGGAAATTCCGCCGCCTTCATAGCTTGTGAAACCGCCCGCATAGGCAATTTCGGTCAAAAGGCGCGCATCGGGTGTGCCGTGGCGCACCTGAATGGGAGTGTTCAATGCTTCAATGAGCATACGGCAGCCCGCGACGCCGTG
>UMCV01050123.1_pt1 | contig 17849 bp, 16 predicted proteins | sample 1964311 | NCBI WGS metagenome assembly UMCV01 (sample SAMEA4835976, study PRJEB28245) | human gut metagenome | biome: gut microbiome; material: fecal sample | place: Denmark | collected 2008 | reverse complement strand
AATAGGACGTTTTTCACTACCTAACTGGGTTATTGGTGTGTTAGAGCAACAGGTGCCTGGTATGGTATGGAATTGTTAAAAGTAGATTAAAGAAAGTGTTTCTATATATCTACATTCAAATCATTATATTCATATATTAAGGAGAGGATAAGAATGATTAAAAATTATTGGACATTATTTTACTTAACTTTAATTGGAATGATTATATTTGTTTCATTATTTATTTTAGGGCTTGTAGTTTCAATAGCAAATTGACCTGCGCCTAAACTTATTTGAAGAATTAAATTATAATCTTGCTTTCGAATATTGTAAGGAACTTGGAGAGGCCTATATTTGTTTTAATAGGAGGGATAAATAATGCTTGACTATGAATTATTAATTAAATATTTTTTAGACAAAGCTAATATTCTATCTTTAGAATATGAAGAACAAATAAAAAAGGCTTTTGAATTAGATATGGGAGATTATTATACTGAAGATATAGCAAACGATTGGCTTATTGAAGATATTAAAATTTTAAATGAATTAGTAAAAAAAAATTTAATTAACAAAAAAACATTAGAATTATATTCTCAGATTGATAAGAATTTTATAGAAGTTTCTTTAAACGGAAAATTGTATAAAAAAGAAATTTGGACCTTAAAAGCACTTAAAAACGATTTGTTTTGGAAAAAACAAAGAATATTAGCGAAACAATTTATAAAGGAATTATTAAACAAATAACACAAACTTGTAGGAGTACAATTCTCCTAACAGATAGTTGTACTCTTTTTCTAGCAAAAAAGATACAAGCAAATGCCTGTATCTAACATCCATATTTATTTCTAATTCTAGTTAATGCGTCTTTTATATATTGTGAAGATATTTTATATTGGTCGAATACAATGTCAAACCCGTGCTCATCATTACAAGCAAAATTCCAATAGTCTTTACCAATCAATAATTCATCTCTAGAAAATAATAATGTATCAAAATATAATCCATTTATATATAAAGGATATTATTATGATGAAGAAACGGAATTATATTATTGTTAGTGAGATTAGCTGTTTCATTTGTTATAGGATTAACAACTATTGCAATTAATCAGTATGTTCAATATGGGGATGTAAATTCTCTTGTAAAATCTATTTCTCAAAACTTTACAAAAAGTGCATTAATAATTTGGGGCACAACGGCTGCAACATATGGATTAAGTTATGGTTTAGGACAAATTGATTGTGGATTCTAGGAGGAATAATATGGAATTGTTATATTTAGTTGGAACTATATGGTCAATTTTATTAATATCATTCGCTATGTGTCTTGATACTAGAAGACCAATGTCAACGAAATTAAAATATAAATATAAAGTTAAGGATGATTCGATTTTTAGAAAAATAATAAAATTTAAAGATAAAGAACATTATCCTTGCAATTATTTTAAAATAGTTCCATTTTATGTATTTCTAGTATTAGCAATTCTAAGTTTAATCTTATTACTTGTAGATATATTTGCTAATGGAGTTATTACAAACGTTGTTTCAGCAAAAGTGTTTATAATCACAATGTTATGCGTTTTTGGTATTAGTATTATATATTTCCTTGTTATTGTTGTTTGGTGGGAAATTGTTGATTATAACGAGTTTAAATTCACTAAAGAAGAAAAGGAAGAACTAAAACAACTAAGAAAATTTAGAAAAGAAAATAAAAAGAATAAATAATAGCAAATTCCTTTTACAAGCAAAACTAGGTGAGTTTACTCTATTAGTAAACTGGGTCTGTAAAAAAGTCTGGGGAAAAATAGGCAATTAATTTTGATAAAATCAGACTTGTAAAAAAGTAGGTGGAATAGGTTTAACAGCCGATGTTATTTGAGATAGGATCAATAAAAGAAAACAAATGAATAATTTGTCCTATATGTATAGTTATGGATTCTAAAGTTTAGGAGAAAGCAAAATGAAAAATAAAGTTTATTCATCAAAATTTGCAGCAATTTTTTATTTAATTTCTATGAGTTTATTTATTGTTATCGAGTTGATAAATGTTTATTTATTAATTAACAATATAATTTATAAAAATGATATATTGATTGAAATAATAATGACAATTGGATTTTTACCATTTATTATTTTATCTGGATTAGTTGCGAATAGATTTGGTTACTTGGTTATTTATGACAGCGTTAATAACACATTATCTCGAAGAGGATTAATATGCGGATATAAATTAACAATTAAAATCGATGATATTCAAGACATTATTATTGCAACCTTTTCAAGGGAAACAATTTATTATGTTTTTATAGAATCACAAAGCACAAAATATGATGGCGGTTCAAAAAAATCATTTATTAGAATTGAAAAAAACAAAGAAAATTTAAAGTTTATTGAACAATTTTGGGATAAGCCGATTAAAAATAATTAACACAAACTTGCAGGGGTGTAGCTATCCATTTAGATAGTTGCACTCTTTTTTATGACTAGATAGAAAATCTTATGGTCTAAAACAAAAATGAAAATGATAATAGATTTATGATATGATGTCTCTAAAGTGGACAGTGAATAAAAAATAAAAATTTAAAATGTTTTTCTTACAAATAAAAAACTATAAATTTAAAGATATAACTCAACTCACAATGAGTTTATATGATTATATAAAATTATAAAGCACTTTACTATTGACAAACTGTAAAAAAAGGTTATAATATAATTAGCACTTATAATTTAAGAGTGCTAAAAGGAGTGTTAAATATGAGTGAAATAAAAGAATTTAAAACTGAATCAAAACGTTTATTAGACTTGATGATTCATTCAATTTATACAAATCAAGAAATATTTTTAAGAGAATTATTATCTAATGCATCAGATGCTATTGATAAATATCACTATTTGTCATTAACAGATGATAAATTAGCAAAGCGTAATGACTATGAAATTCATCTAGATGTCGATAAAAACAATCGTACATTAACAATAACTGATAATGGTATTGGTATGACATATGATGAAGTAAACGATAATTTAGGTACCATTGCTAAATCAGGAACTCTTGCTTTTGTTAAAAAATTAGAAGAAGCAAAAGAAAATGCTGAAGCTGCACCTGAAACTATTGGACAATTCGGTGTTGGTTTTTACTCAGCATTTATGGTAGCTAAGAAAGTAGTTGTAGAAACTAAATCTCCATATAGCGAAAAAGCCTATAAGTTTACATCAACTGGTGAAGATACTTATGAAATAGAAGAAAGTAGTAAAACAACTGATGGTACAAGTATCACATTGTATTTGAAAGAAAATCAAAAATCAGAAGATGGTAAAACTGAAGTTGATTATGATCAATACTTAGATGAGTATACATTACAATATTTGGTTAAAAAATATTCTGATTATATCCGCTACCCAATTACTTTATATATGACAAAAGAAGAACCTAAACTAGATGAAAATGGTAAAGTAATTGAAGATGAGTACGATGAAGTAAGAGAACTTACAACCCTTAACTCAATGGTTCCAATTTGGAAGAAGAATAAAAATGATGTAACAGATGAAATGTTAGATAATTTTTATATGGATAAGTTCTATGACTATGAAAAACCAATGTTACATTTAATGTTTAATGTTGAAGGAAATGTAAATTATAGCACTTTATTGTTCATACCTAACTTGCCTCCAAGAAATTTACATTCAATCGATTATGAAAAAGGTCTTCAACTTTATTCAAAGGGTGTATTCATTATGGATAAATGCAAGGAGTTAATCCCAGACTATTTAAGATTTGTTAAAGGTGTTGTTGATTCAAGTGACTTATCTTTAAATATTAGTAGGGAAATGTTGCAACAAAATAAAGTATTATTGTTAATGCAAAAGAATATTGAGAAAAAGATTATTAATAGATTACAAACTTTACAAAAAGAAGATTTTGCAAAGTATAAAGAATTCTTCAAAAACTATGGTATTAATTTGAAATTTGGCGCATATGAAAACTATGGTTCAAAGAAAGAATTATTACAAGATTTATTAATATATCAAGACACTAATACTGATGACATGATTAGCCTAAAGACATATGTTGAAAATATGAAGGAAGGCCAAAAAGATATTTACTTCGCTTCGGGTAAAACTAAAGATGAAGTACTTGCAATGCCTCAAATGGATATTATCAAGAAATATGGTTATGATGTTCTAATCTTAACTGATGATGTCGATGAATTCTTATTTAAGATAATTAATAAATATCAAGAACATGAATTTAAGTCAGTTAACCAAGCAACACTAGATGACTTATCAACTGAAGAAGAAAAAGCAAAGATAAATGAACAAAAAGAAACAAATAAAGATTTACTAGAAGCCATGAAAGAAGCTTTAAAAGATGAAGTAAAAGATGTTGTATTATCAACTAGACTAGTTGATTCTCCAGTATGCTTAGTATCTGGTGATGGCATTTCATTTGAAATGGAAAAAGTCATTGACGCAATGCCTACTAATGATAAGATTAAAGCCGATCGTATATTAGAAGTAAATCCTAATCATGATTTGTTCAAAGCATTATCAAAAGTTTATTCTGAAGATCCTAGTGAAATTAAAGAATATGCTAAATTGCTTTATAATCAAGCATTATTAATGGAAGGCTTCAAACTTCCAAATAATGTGGAATTTTCTAATATGATGTGCAAATTGATGATTAAGAGCGCTAAATAAAAAGGATGCAAATGCATCCTTTTTTGCTTTCTATTTTTCTTTTCTTCTAGTACCAACAATGTTTTCAAGTGATTCAATAAAGTTACCACCATCAACATTAATGTTACCAACTTTATCAAAGATACGTTCTAACATTTCTAATTCTTTTAAACGATATAATACATCGTTTTCTTCCATTAATTTAGCGGTATTTAACAAACTTCTAGTTGAGGCTGTTTCTTCACGTCTTGTTATAACATTTGCTTGAGCTTGTTTTTCCGCAATCAATACAGTATTTAGAATATCTTTGATTTCACCAGGAAGAATGATGTCTTTTATACCGGCATCTTCGAAAGAAACAAAGTATTTAGATTCATATGATTTAAGATAACTTAAAATGTCTTTAGAAATCTTTTCTTTTTCTAGTAATATTTCATCAAGTGTCTTGTCACATATAACTGAACGAAGAGCCATTTGTACTAAATTATATAGATGGTCATAATATGATTCACCAATTGTTGTAACAAGTTTTTCTAAATCAGTGATTAAATAATCTACCCAAAAGTTAATTCGTAGATTAACTTTATCTTTTGTTAAAAGTTCTTGGTTTTGTGATAATATAGTAGTAATATTACTTGGATATGCTTTTACTGATAATGCAATGTTTAAATTATTTAAATAATATTCACCTGGTTCAATTATTTTATGGAATTTATTATTAATAAATAATGCTCCTTTTTCATTTGGACCAACGATAGCACGTGTAGCAATTTCTTTCTTTATTAAATCTGTGGCAATTCTATTGGGAAGATCCTTAATAAGAAGAACATTTTTATCGAAAGTTTTAACTACCTTAGCTGAACTACTTTTTAAAAAGTGGTAAGTGCCAGGTTTGTATGAACCAGTATATACATCATCTACAAATCTAATTGCGAACTCTCCTTCTTTCACTACTAATGTTTCAGTGTTATCTACTAACTTTTTAGAACAAGAATAGTTATCGAATAAGAAAGCACTTTCTTCGTAGCTAAGCTTGTCATTTACAATTATTAAATTCTTCCAAGGGGCAATGTGACGTGCACCTGGAAGTAGCGATTTTGCTTTGCAATTTTTAGTGATAACTCCCATTTGATTATTATTGATATAAATTTTCATATATATTTTCCTCCTAAAAGTAATAAACTAAGTGATGGGGGTAAAGAATTAAGTTAGTTAAGATAAATAATGGGTTTTATACCTAAATATAAAAATGACTATTTAGTTAAAAAACGGTATCCTTCCTTACACAAGCACATTTCCCTAGGCATAGCATTAACTTAATAATGCTATACAATAAATAATTCATTGATTTAAAGTTCTCTCTTTAACAGGATAGGTTATACTTAACTCTTAAGTATTATAAAAAAATGTTGAGTGTGGAATCGAACCACATAAAAGCCATATTGCCAAATCTATCTCACATAAAGGCGAATGAAATTATTTATTAATAAATCATGCTTACTATTAATGCTTACTTTAAAATAAGACAATGAAATAGTACAATAATATTATACTAAAATTATGGTAAAAGTCAATTATAAGTATAAAATATTGAAAATGTTTTCATTTTTATAAATTATTGACAAAAGAATTTAATTATTGTATACTAATATTGTTAAGAACTTAACAATATATGGAGGCATTATGAATTGTGAATATGAGACAATAATCCAAGTTTATAAAATGAATAAATATATTGAAGAAATAACTTCAAAGGCTTGTCATCAATTGAAAATCAATCATTTAGAACTGATGATAATAGGACTATCTAGTATTGATAAAATGAATGTATCTAAACTATCACAAGAATTAAAGGTATCTAAATCAGCAATTTCTCAAGCACTAGTATGTTTACAGCTCAAAAGATTAATAACTAGACAACAAGTAGAAGATAATAAAAAGAGTTTTATTATTGTCCCTACTGAAAAAGCAATTCAAGTATGTAAAGATATTTTTATGGTTCACAAAAAACAAGCAAAGCTATTAAAAGAGGAAATTGGTGATGAAAAATACCAAGCTTTCTTTTCAACTATTAAACAAATAAACACTATATTAAATAAAAGGGAGGTAGAATAATGTTAAAACTGGTTAATATCAAGAAAGATTACATTATGGGGGACACTAAAGTTGAAGCTTTAAAGGGTATAAATTTAAACTTTCGAAAAAATGAATTTGTTTCAATTTTAGGACCTTCTGGCTGTGGTAAAACAACACTATTGAATATAATTGGTGGACTTGATAAATACACTGATGGAGATTTAGTAATAAATGGCGTTTCAACTAAAGAATTTACCGATCGCGATTGGGACGTTTATCGTAATCATCGTATTGGCTTTATTTTTCAAAGTTATAATTTAATTCCCCATCAAACTATTTTAGAAAATGTTGAACTTGCGTTAACGATTGCGGGGATGGAAAAAAATGAAAGAGTAGAAAAAGCTAAAAATGCTCTTGATAAAGTTGGATTAAAAGGCCAATATAATAAAAAACCTAATCAATTATCTGGTGGTCAATGTCAAAGAGTAGCTATCGCAAGAGCTTTAGTAAATGAACCTGAAATACTATTAGCTGATGAGCCAACTGGTGCTCTTGATACAACAACTTCTATACAAATTATGGATTTAATAAAAGAAATATCAAAAGAAAAATTGGTAATAATGGTAACTCATAATCCAGACCTTGCGGAAAAATACTCAACAAGAATAGTTAGACTATTAGATGGTGAAGTATCAAGTGATAGCATGATTTGTTCAAACGAAGAAGAACAAAAAGAAAAGTTTGCCAATTCAGCAACCCCTGAAAAAGCTAAAATGTCATTTTGGACTGCATTTAGACTTTCAGCGCGTAACTTAATGAGCAAGTTAAAAAGAACTTTGATGGTTGGTTTTGCGGGATCAATTGGTATTATTGGTGTATCAGTAGTTTTAGCTTTATCATCGGGTATAACAGATTACATAAATAGTATGCAAGAAGATATGTTGTCCGGTAATCCAATTACAATTACTGAACAAGCATACGATATAAATGCTATGATGAATTCAATGACACGAAGTGAGAAAAAAGAAATCTTAAAAGAATCTAATTATATTTATGTTGATTCAATTTTAGAAAAACTTGCAAAAAGAGCTGAAGAAATGAATTCAATTTTAGTTACTAATGAAATAAATGAAGACTACGTTGCGTATTTGAAAAATATGCCAAGTTCTTATTTAGAATCACTAGCATTTGATTATGGTGTTGATTTATCATTTAGTATCTATACTGATTTTACGGTTAATAATAAAACAAGAAGTACGTCAATTGCTACTATTAAGAATATATATGCATCGTTATTAGAAGAAACTGAATTTAAAGAATCTTCATCTGCAGTATCAACCCTTTCACAAGCATTTACTCAACTATTACCTAATAAAGAATATTTGTTATCACAATACGATTTAGTCGATGGCAAAATGGCTACTGAAAAGAATGAAATAATGTTAGTAGTTGATCGAAACAGTGAAGTTTCTGATTTAATTTTAGCCCAACTTGGTTATTACACTGAAGAAGAATTTTTAAATGCAGCATATAAAGCTTTTGATAAAAATAATGAAAAATATAACCCAGCTTTGGATAAAGAGAAATTTTCTTACCAAGAACTTAAAAATAAAAAATTCTATTGGTATCCTAATAACTCAATATATACTAAAAATGAAGGCAACAATATTTTAAAACCTGCTTCTGCATACCCATTCTTCTATAACCCGTATATGGATAATGAATATAGTTCAACATCGAATGCGGTAGAACTTCAAGTTGTTGGTATTCTATGTCCTAAGGAAAATGTTAATTATGGATCATTAACTAGTGGATTCTTTTATACAGAAGCCTTAACTAATCATATATTAGCAGTAAATAAGAATTCACAAATTGCTGAAGAATTAAGAAAAATTGATGGCAATAAATTTACTAGTATATATACAGTAAATTATGATTCTGAAACTGGCACTTCTACTCCAGGAATCAAAGCAGGTATCGTTTATGAATATGATTACTATTTTAATGGTGATAAAAAAGGCATTGGATTAGTAGGCAGCACATCTTTGCAATCAAGATTTGCAAGTATGATGGGTTCTATTATGGGCGGTGGTAGTGGTTCATCGTCTTCAACTACAATGTGCACATTATCACTAAATGAAGTAGGCGGAAGTAATATTCCAACTGGCATATCGATATATCCTGTTGATTTTGATACTAAAGATTTAGTAGTAAAATATTTAGATGCATGGAATAATGAGGAAACTATTGTTGTAAATGGTAAAACCTTAACCAAAGCAGATCGCTCAACTATCACTTACACTGATAATTTATCACTTGTAATTTCAATGATTAATACCCTAATTACAGTTGTTACAACTTCTTTAATCGTCTTTACTGCCATATCGTTAGTTGTTTCAACGGTTATGATCGGTATCATTACATATGTATCAGTTGTTGAACGTACAAAAGAAATAGGTGTTATTAGATCACTTGGTGGTCGTAAAAAAGATGTTGGACATCTATTCAACGCTGAAACATTTATTATTGGAGCAGTAGCTGGTATAATAGGTATAATTATTACTTTAATTTTAGAAATAATTGGTAATTTAATAATAGGTCATTTTACTGGCATATATTCTTTGGTTTCATTGAAGTGGTATCATGCTATAATTATGATTAGTTTAAGTATTTTCTTAACACTATTCTCGGGATTAATACCTTCTCGTGCAGCTGCTAAAATGGATCCTGTTAATGCTTTACGTTCTGAATAAAAGAATAAATAAAGACTTCTATTTTTCAAAAATAGAAGTTTTTTAAATTATTTTAATTTCTTTAAATAAAGTATTGACAAATGCAAAAAAAAGGGTATAATAATATTAGCACACAAGGTATGAGAGTGCTAAAAGGAGTGAGATATATGGAAATGCAAGATTACTCTAAAGATGAAAATATCCTTGAAAAATTTGGTAGAGATGTAACTGAAGATGTAAAGGCCGGTAAAATCGACCCCGTAATCGGACGTGAAGAAGAAATATTGCGTATTGTAAAAATCCTTGCGCGTAAAACAAAAAATAACCCAATATTAATTGGTCAACCTGGTGTTGGTAAAACTGCCATTATTGAAGGTTTAGCAACTCGTATAGTTAAAGAAGATGTTCCTGAAAACTTAAAGGGTTGTCATATATATGAACTAGATATGGGTGCGCTTGTTGCTGGTGCAAAATATCGTGGTGAATTTGAGGAAAGATTAAAAGCTGTTCTTAATAAGATAAAGGAAAAGAATGGTGAATTAATCCTATTTATTGATGAAATTCACTTGATTGTTGGTGCCGGTCGTGCCGATGGTGCCCTTGATGCTGGTAACATGTTAAAACCAATGCTTGCTCGTGGTGAGTTACATTGTATTGGTGCAACTACTTTAAATGAATATCGTAACTATATTGAAAAAGATTCAGCCCTTGAAAGACGTTTTGAAAAAGTATATATCAATGAACCTACTGTAGAAGATACAATAAGTATATTGAGAGGTTTGAAGAATCGTTTTGAAGTGTTCCATGGTGTAAGAATTTCAGACCCTGCAATTATTGCTGCAGCAACACTTTCTAACCGATACATAACCGATCGTTTCTTACCTGATAAAGCAATTGACTTAATTGATGAAGCATGTGCTTCAATTAGAACAGAAATGAATTCAATGCCTAATGAACTTGATTTGTTACAAAGACAAATTCTTCAATTACAAATTGAAAAGACTGCTCTAGAAAAAGAAAAGGATGCATTATCAAAAGATCGTTTACAAAAAATCAGTGCAGAATTAGATACAAAACAAACTAATTTCAACACAATGATGGAAAAATGGAAGAAAGAAAAAGCCGAACTTGCAAGTGTTAAGGAAAAACAAAAAGAAGTAGAAAATTACCGTAAAGAATATGAAGATGCTTTGTTAAAGGCAGATTATAATCGTGCAGGTGAATTAATCTACAAGACTATCCCTGAACTTGAAAAAGAAATTAACGAATATGAAACAAGAACTGGTAATGATAAGATGATTTCAGAAGTAGTAACTGAAAATGATATTGCGGAAATCATTTCTAAATCTACTGGTATCCCTGTTTCAAAGTTAGTACAAGGCGATAAAGAAAAGTTACTTAACTTAAAAGATACTCTTGCAAAGCGAGTAATAGGTCAAGACCAAGCTCTAGAATTAGTAAGCGATGCAATTATTCGTCAACGTTCTGGTATAAAGGATGAAAATAGACCAATTGGTTCATTCTTATTCTTAGGTCCAACTGGTGTTGGTAAAACTGAAGTATGTAAGAGTTTAGCTGAAGCTCTATTTGATAGCGAATGCCATATTGTTCGTTTCGATATGAGTGAATATATGGAGCCACATTCAGTCTCTAGATTAATCGGTGCTCCTCCAGGATATGTTGGCTACGATGAAGGTGGTCAATTAACTGAAGCAATAAGAAGAAAACCATATTCAATTGTATTGTTTGATGAAATTGAAAAAGCTCATCGTGATATCTTTAATCTATTGTTACAAATACTAGACGATGGTAGATTAACTGATTCACAAGGTCGTACTGTAGACTTTAAGAATACAATAATTATTATGACATCTAACTTAGGTAGTGAATACTTGTTAAATCATGACCCTAATGCAAATGAATTAGTAATGAATGAGGTACATGCTCATTTCAGACCCGAATTCTTAAACCGTATAGATGAAATAGTTATGTTTAACCCTCTATCAAGAGAAGTTCAAATCAAGATTGTCGATAAATTATTAAATGATTTACGCAACAGACTTGAAAAGAACAACATAAATGTTGAATTTACTGATGGCGTAAGAAAGTATGTAATTGATAATAGTTATAATACTACTTATGGCGCAAGACCAATTAAACGATTCATCCAAAAGAATATTGAAACTGAAATAGCTAAAAAGATTATATCTTCTGAGGTTCAACCTACAAAATCATACACTATAGATTATCAAGGAAAATTAATCGTAAGAGAAAACTAGAATGTCAACTGACATTCTAGTTTATTTTTTAAAGAAATATTTTTGGACAAATAAACAAATATATAGTATAATATACTGGTAAGTAACAAATGTCCTTGTAGCTCAGTAGGATAGAGCACCAACCTCCTAAGTTGGGTGTCGGACGTTCGAATCGTCTCAGGGACGCCATTTTCTCAAAAGGTAGTCGAAAACGGCTACCTTTTTTCTTTTTACACAAGGTTAGTTTTTCACTTCATAAAATATAAAGTATGTGGCAAATTGTATCCGTGACTGCAATTTATACTCTACGCTTATCCTGTTTTTTAAAATTGCATTTTCAAAAATTCGTGTCCTATAAAAGCGATTGACTTATTCACAATTCTATGATACAATTTATACAAACAAATTAACAAATCGCGAGGTAGGATTATGAATAATAAAATTCAAGTGGTGAATTGGAATATCAGTTATATGGGGAATCACGAAAGCAAACTTGATTTTTTGTTCTCTCTTTTGCACGGCAATTATTGTGTTCTACTACAAGAGGTCAAACCTCACGTATATGAGTACATAAAATCCAAATATCAAGATAACACCATTATTTACTCTCTAAATTATCGTACTCCAAGCAAATTTGATTCTGACGCAAGAAAATTGGGCGTTATGATAATTTTAAGCAAAAACATATCAGTAAAAGAAACTGGCATAATTGAGCGAAATGTGTTTCCCGATAGAACATTATATGCAACAGTTGATATGAATGGCAAAGAACTGAAAATTTTGGCGCTTCATTCTATCACGGGGTGTAATTATTACATGGCAAAATCCGTTCAATATGATTCATTTGCGGAGTTTATAGACTCATATTCTCCTGATATTATTGGAATTGATGCTAACGAACCGCAAATAGATTCTTATGATATCGAAAAAATGAAATTTTTTGATAATGGAAAGGGCGCAAAAATATTTTTTCATGAAGTAAAAAACAAAGGCTTGTGTGATACGTTTGTTAAATACAAGAACATTGCAGACTGTGAGGAAGGGAAGCCAATTACAGTATCTCATAATATTAAACGAAAAGGTGCAGTTCGGTATGATTTTTTGTTTTCTAACAACGATTTTACGATAACGAGTTGCGAGTATTTATATGACAAAGCTATAAAAGCCGGTAGCGATCACGCCGCTATTGTAGCCGAGTTTATAATTTGATTTTGTATATCTTTTGTACACTTGCCAGATATTTAGCATTGCAAAAGGCACTCGTAAACATACAACATACGATCGTAAAATTTGCTTTTAGGTGAATTTTACGTTCATTTTTAAAAAAATCGCCCAAACATAGATAGACACGAACAACTACAAAAACTCCTAAGTTGGGTGTTGGATATTTGAATTGTCTCAGGGACGCCATATGAATAAAAAAAGTAGTAATCTATAATTTGATTACTACTTTTTTACAATACAAATATTTCCTACTTTGCAAAAGCGCTTGCTATATCTGCTGTTCCTAAGTATGCACATTTGTTAGATACTTTAAATGTATAGTTTTTTAAATTTCTAATAGCTTTTGAATATTTTTTGTACTCATCACTATCTTCAGACGATGTCTCTTTAATGACATTTCTTTGTTCTTCTAAGTCTTTAACAATTAAATTAACGGCCTTTTGTGCTCCAGTTAAGAAATCTTCAGCGTCAGTTTTTGATTGAAAATACAATACAAATAGATGCTCTGTTCTAAATGTTTCTAGTGTATAGCCAGTAAAGCCATTATCATTATTGGTGAAAAAATAAATATAATTAGCGTTTCTGATGTTCTTTCCAAAAGTATATTTTTTATTACCTGCTTCATCAAATGTCATTAAGTCATCATAATAAATTCTTTCACCATTGTAGTTTGCTTTATTCATTTTTGTTCTTACTTTAGTTACACTAGGTACACATGAACAAAGAAAACTAATATTTAGTATTATTGCTAAAATTACTAGTATTCTTGTTATATTTCTTTTCATTTATAACACCTTCCTATCACATTTATTATAACAAAAATTCACAATTGTGGCAAATGTAATCATAAAAAAACTAAAACAACCAATAGTTGTTCATATTTATTTTGACAAAAAGGCTAAAATTTGGTATAATTATATCACCTTAAGAATATTTAAATTGAAAACTGAATATAATAATGCACAATCTAGAGGAAAGAAAAAGGTAAAACTTTATGAACACATTAACAGAAGACCAAAATATTCTAAAAGTGGTTAAGGAATATTTTAATCCAGCCAAAGTGTTGAATATCAAAAGATTTGGCTCAGGGCATATTAATGATACATATATTGTTGAATTTAAAGAAATAAAGTATATTCTACAAAAAATAAATGATTACGTATTTCAAAGCCCGATAGGCGTTATGTATAACGTTGAACTTATTACAGAATACATTCGTAATCGCGTTATTTATGAAGGCGAAAATTATCGTAATGCAACCCTTACTTTAGTTAGAAGTAAACTAAATCAAAATTTCGTAATCGTAAATGATGAATATTGGCGTTGTTATACTTGGATTGATGGAAAAACTTATGAAACAACAAGCGATCCTGAAGTTTTTTATGAAGCTGGTAAAGCTGTTGGCAAATTCCAACATTTATTAGAAGGCTTTCATACACGTTGTTTAACTGATAATATTAAAAATTTCCACAATACACCGTATCGTTATGAAACATTTAGAGATGTAGTAAAAATTGATGATTTAGATCGTGCAAGTGAATGCAAAAAAGAAATTGAATTTATCAAAAAAAGAGCAAACAAAATGAGTGTAATTACTGATGCACTTGCGGAAAAAAGGATACCAAGAAGAGTAGTTCACAATGATACTAAGCTTAATAACATTATCTTTTCAAAAGATAGTAAAGAAGCTCTATGCTTGATTGATCTTGATACTGCTATGAAAGGCTCATTAGTTTACGACTATGGTGATGCTCTTCGTTTAGGTGCTTCAACTGCAGCCGAGGATGAAGTAGATTTATCTAAAGTAAATATTAATATGGATCTTGTTAGAGCATTTACTAAAGGCTTTTTAGAAACTATAAAAGAGGTAATCGAAAAAGAGGAAGTAAAACTCTTGATATCAGGATACTATATAATGACTTTAGAACTTGGAATGCGTTTCTTAACTGACTATTTAGGTGGTGACCAATATTTTGCTCTTAATAATTATCAAAAGCGTACTCGTCCTAAGATTAATCTTGAAAGAGCTAGAAACCAATTAAAATTAGTTGAAGAAATCGAAAAACACTATGATGAATTAGAAAATATCATTAAAGAAACTTTAAATGAATTAGGATACGAAATATAAGAGGATTATATGAAAAAAATAACAAAAGTAGTTATTCCTGTTGCGGGAAAAGGAACAAGATTTTTACCGATAACTAAAACTATTAGTAAAACGTTACTACCTATAATTGACAAACCAGTTATCCAATATTTAATTGAAGAGGCTATAAATGCTAAGATTGAAGAAGCATTAATAATAATTGGCCCTAATCAAAAAGATGTTATTGATTATTTTGATACCAATAGTGAATATGTTAAAAACTTAAATGGTAAAGTATATAAAGAAATTGAAGAAATTAAAAATATAGAACAAAAAATCAAAATTAGTTACGTAGTCCAAGAAAGTGCTAAGGGCTTAGGTGATGCAGTATACTATGCAAAAGATTTTGCTAAGGGTGAGGATTTTGCATTAATTTTGGGAGATGATTTCGTTTATCAAAATGGCGAGCCGGTTTATGGTATTGGTAGTCTTTGTAAAAATTATGAAGAAGACCCATGCTACTATTTAGGAGTAAATGAAGTACCATATGATAAAACGTATAAATATGGTATTGTTAGCCCGAAAGAAAAAGTATCTGAGTACTTCGAAATAAATGGTATAATTGAAAAACCCAAGGACAATCCACCATCTAATATGGCCTGTGTTGGTAGATATATTTTGACTAATGATATTTTTGATTGTATCGCTAAAACAAAAGTAGGAGTTGGTGGCGAAATTCAATTAACAGATGCTATTGCAATGGCTCTAGAAAATAGAAAAATTGTCGCATCAACCTTTAAGGGAATTCGCTTTGACGTTGGTAGTAAACAAGGGTTTGTTGACGCAATAAAGAAAATTGCGGAAGACCGTAGTGACTTAAATTAATAAACAAAAATATTGTGAAAAATTGGAAATGACAGCAAGAGTTAAAACCTACTTACTGTCATTTTACACTATCTGTACTATTTGGTTGCTTTTTCGACCTGCTTGTAGTATAATAAGAAAAAGTATATGGAAAAAAATAATTAAAAAAGGAATAAAAATATGGAAAATAATGAAAGAATTACAAATGATAATAATAAGGGTGTGTCATTTGTAGATTTATTAATGACATTAAAGAAGTATTGGATTGCCATATGTTGTGCAACAGTTTTTGTAACTGTAGTAAGCACTATATATAGTTATGGCATAAAAAAACCTGTTTATTCAACTCAAGCAAGTATAATAATTGTTCAAAATACATCTGATGAAAATAGTGGTACAATGACTGAAGCTTTCAAAAAAGTCAATACTCTTAAAGAATTCATCCGTGATGATATTGTTATTGATTCAGTAATTGAGCAATTAATTTTTGAGGGCAATTATAGTGAAGTAACTAAAAAAGATTTAAAACAAATAATTAGTAATGGCTTGGCTATCAGTTGTGAACAAGATAGCATAATTATTTCAATTAAATTCACAACAAGCACAGAAAAAATTCCTGAAAATAAGATTGAAAGATTTTCTTTGGAAGTTGTTAACTATACAATTAACAAAACTCAAGAATTATTAAATGAAAAGGTAATAAATCCAGAAACAGGTAAATCAACTTATAAATATGGTGATTTAATTGCTAATTCCGTAAGAGAACTTTCTCCCGCAACAAAATGTGAAGTAAGAAGAGGTTCAATAAAAACACCTATTAAAGCCTTTTTCTTAAGCTTAATTGCTTCATATGTTATATGCTTCTTTATCTATATCATAAAGAAAAATAATGAACTTTATAACAAGGTACAATAATACGAGGTGCAAAATGAACTTTAATGCAATTATTCTTGCGGCTGGAAAAGGTACAAGAATGAAATCAGATTTACCAAAATGTGTTTTCCCATTTTTTGGCAAACCTATGATTACATATATTATTAACTCATGCCACAAAGCAGGTATCGAAGATATATGTGTAGTAGTAGGACATAAAAAAGAAGAAATTATGAAAATTTTAAATAATACTGTAGAATACGCTTGTCAGGAAGAACAATTAGGTACTGGACATGCCGTTCTATGTGCTAAAGATTTTTATTCTAATAAAGATGGAGTAACATTAATCTTCCCTGGTGATATGCCATTAATTGATTATCACACTATCAACGATTTAGTGAACCAACATATTAACAGCGGTAATTATTTAACAGTAGTGACAACAATAGTTGATAATCCAACTGGTTATGGAAGGATTCTTAGAAAAAGTGGTCAAATCACTAAAATAGTTGAGGAAAAAGATGCTACTCAAAATCAAAAACAAATTAAAGAAATTAACACTGGATTATATTGTATTAACACAGATATATTAAAAGATGCACTATTAAAAATAAAAAATGATAATTCTAAACATGAATATTATTTGACTGATATAATCGAAATATTAAGCACAACAAAAAAAGTAAATGCATTCCTTGCAAACAATGATTTCAAATTGACTGGTATTAACGATTTGTATGCCTTAGCAGAAGTCGAGAAAAAGTACCAACAAGTAATTAATGAAAATCATATGTTAAACGGTGTGCATTTAATAAATCCTGATTCTATTTTGATAGAAGATACAGTAGTTATTGAACCAAGTGTTACAATTGATGCATGTTCAATAATTAGAGGTAACACTAAAATAAAATCTGGAACTTACATTGAACCATTTTCACTAATTGTTGATGGTAAAAAAATAAAATAAGCAGTACAACACACAATTTAAAAAAATTGGGGTTGCCAATTATGGCAACCTCAATAATGCTAAAAAACAAGGAAAAAATATAACAAAATAACATTCAAATTCTGATTTACAACA
>UMCV01047185.1_pt1 | contig 18082 bp, 14 predicted proteins | sample 1964311 | NCBI WGS metagenome assembly UMCV01 (sample SAMEA4835976, study PRJEB28245) | human gut metagenome | biome: gut microbiome; material: fecal sample | place: Denmark | collected 2008 | reverse complement strand
CCTTCAGCCCGTACTTGAACCACATGCGAAAGTTCTGTGCGTAATATATATAATGTAGATAGTATCGCAGTTAAGAGTATATAGATTCCGTAGATAATTGGGTTTGTGAATAGAAAGGTGTGTAGATTATAAGACTACATAACGGCCTGCATGAAAGTTATAAAAATAAAAAATGCAGGATTTTCACAAACCCTGCATTTCTTTTTCTTTACCTCTTTTTCCTCAAAAAAACAAAGAAAAAGAGGTTTACGATTAATCTATCATTTAACTTTTCTAAGAACTTGTTGCAAAGATACTACATTTTCTTGTAACACCAAACTTTTTCTCAGTTTTTTTTCAGTAAAAAGGGAAAATTAATCAAATACCCCCCCATTTTTATACTTTTTTGCAATATTCGGTCAAAAAACAAAGCAAAATGGCTCAATTTTATGACTATTCTGCTTTTTTCCTTGCTTGAACGTTTTGCTGTGTACGATAACAAAGAAGGCTGTGCCCGACAACAACTGAAGATATGTCCTGTAATATGTATTACTTTTTTGTCAATACAGATAAAAGCAGCCATCAGTAATGATGACTGCTTTCATCTGTAATGATGCGGGCTATCCCTGCGTTCTGTTTCGGTATTCAGTAGGCACGATACCCGTTTCTTTCTTGAATACCTTCGAGAAATACTTAGGGTCGGTGAAACCTACTGCAAAGGCGATGCTGCTCAGTGTATCGTCTGTCTTGCGCAACATCTCGCATGCCTTCTTGATACGTATATGGCGAACGAAGTCTACCGGTGTCATTCCGGTCGTTGCTTTCACCTTATTATATAGTACGCTTCGGCTCATACCGATTTCGTTCGAGATATCATCTATCTTGAGTTCCGGGTTGCCTGCATTTTCAACAATAAACCTGAAGGCACGCATCATGGTTCTGTCCTGCATCTGTGCCGCCATCAATGCCAGCTCGCTGTTTGGGTCAACCGCTTCGTTTTCAGCATTTGTTTCTTCCTGGTTAAGAGCAGGCTGAGGAACAACTGCAGGCAGTATTCGCAAGGCTGCTATGGCATCTTTATCGCCAGCTTCCTTCAGCTTTCTGATGATATCCACCTGAATGTTGCGGCGCTGGGTGAGGATAGCCTCTATTCGGCCGAGCAGATAAGGGGTAGAGAATGGCTTGGTGATATAGGCATCAACACCTTCATCAAAGCCTCGCTGCTGATCTTCTACGCTTGCCTTGGCTGAGAGAATCATCACAGGGATGTTGTTGAGGGTGGTATCCTGCTTGATCTCGTGAATCATCGACAAACCATCCATCACAGGCATGGTAACGTCCGTGAGGATAAAGTCTGGTATCTCCTTGCGGGCCATCACCAAACCTGCCTTTCCATTCTCTGAGAGCAGCACGTTATAGGTAGGCGAGAGGATACTGTAGAGGAACTTGCGCAGGTCGGCATTGTCTTCAACTACCAGTACCGTCTGGTCTTTGAGTTTCGTTTCTTCCTGTGCTTCTTTCTGTTCCTTGCCCATTCCTTCCAGTCGTTCAGCCTCTTCATCCTTATCTTCTTTCTGTTTATTTACTTCTTCCAGATAGTCGGATGCATTGCGGTCGTCAATCTGTCCGTTCTCTTTCTCCCTTTCTGTCAGGTCGTAATCTTCCTCGGTCAGACCGCTGTTCGTATAGAAGTCTGCCTTGTTGCCGTATCTCTGAGCCTTGTCCAGCATTACCAGCATTTCGTTGGCATTGTTTATTACCATTCTCAGCAGTTCCTTGCCCTTTCGGGTGATACCCGGTTCGGTATCCAAAACGGTTTTTACCGGGGCTCCGATGAGCGTTAGAGGGGTTCTCAGACGGTTGGCTGCATCGTTGTAGAACTCATTCTTCATCACGCTCATCTCGTGGGTTACGTTCTCGCGCTGGCGCTGGTTGTAGGTATAGAAGATTGCGCCTACGATACCGAAGAGCAGAAGCAGCATCAGAAATTTGCCCCAGATGCTTTCCCAGAAGGTAGGGCGCACTTCGATAGGCAGTTCTGCCACATACTTGCTCCATACACCGTGAGAGTTGGTGGCTCTCACCTTGAGTACGTAATCGCCATGACTGATACGGTTAAAGCCGATGCTATTGCTGCTTCCGTTCGATATCCACTCGCCTGGAGCTGTATAACCATCTATGCGATAGAGATATTTGGTCTGATACTTGCGCTGATAATCGAGCGATGCGAAGGTGATGGTCAGATTTCGTTTGTTGGCAGGAATCACCACTTTATCCTTGTGCAGGATAGGTTCCGACTCCTTCTCTCCGCTATAGTGGAGGGAACAGAAGATGACTTTAGGCTGGTAGTTGCTCTTCTTCAGCGTAGCCGGATTGAAGGTAATCAGTCCCATCGGGGTACCTACCGAGATGTTGTTGCTTGCCGGATCGTGGTAAGGACGGCTTTGCGAGAACGACATGTTGAAGTCGAAATCGTTAGGTCCGAACACATTGCACTGGCCCGTTTTCGGGTTTACGCAGTCGATACTCGATTCTCTGATTACCCAGATTCTTCCCTGGTTGTCTTCTACCATGCCCTGTACGATGCCTTCGTTAACATCGATGGCATGGAAGTATTTCGTCTTCAGGTTGTCTTGCAGGAGCGATTTGCTCACAATCTCTTCCATCACACCGCCCTGTTGCGAGATATACATCTTGCCGCTGGTGTGCTCCATGATATTGTTCATATCGTTTGCAGCCAGACTAGTTGTATCGTTCGGTATGTAGTAGGTCTTGTGGTAATTAATCTTTCTTGCATTTGTAAAGGCATCACTGAAGGTGATGAGACCATCTGTAGTTCCTACGAGAATGGTTCCCGTAGTGGTGCAGCAGATGCGGCGTATGCGGTCGTAATGCTGTTTCTCCCAAGGCAGTCCGTTTCGTTTACTGATGAAGCTGATACTGCCGTCTGCCGCCTCGTTAACAAGTGCCAGCCCACCTCCGTAGGTACCTATCCAAATGCGTCCGGTGCGGTCGGCTACAATGTCTTGTATCTTGTCGAACGGCAGCGATGACGGGTTGTTGGCATCATAAACAAAGTGTCTTACCTGCATTTTATCTATCAGATAGACACCATTTCCGTTGGTTCCTATCCATGCTCTTCCCTTGATATCGAAGTGGATAGACATGATGCTCTTCTCGGTGAAGTTTACCTGCTGTGGCACAATCTGTCCGCTTGGCGACAGGTATCCGATGCTTTGGTAGGATGCGTTGAGCACCTGGATTATACCATTGTAATAACCAGCCCAGATATGTCCGTCTGGCGATGCATTCACCGAGAACACTTCGTCTTCGCCCTCATCCAGCTTGTTGATAATGTAAGGGTGATATTTGAAGACTACCTGTGTCAGGTCGTGAGAGCCTGTCAGCCAGAGGATTCCCTGGTCTGAGAGTACATATTTCGTAATCTTCGGTATGCGGTAGTTGCCCGATGAATTGCTTCTCAGCAGATAAGGCACCAGTTTTCCTGCCTTGCGGTCAAAATAACTGAAGGTTCCTCCTTTAGGCACTACCCAGAGGGTCTTGTGTTCATCTTGTGTGATGAAATTGCTTTCGCAGGTTGTGCGGTCCATCGGGTCGTCCTGGTCGGCAAAGAGCCACTGTTTCTGTCCGGTCTTCAGATTGACGAGGGTTACTCCCATGCCGTCAGTGAATGCCCATACCATACCGAAATCATCGGTATAAATCTTCTTTACCTCTGCCAGAGGCTGACTCGGGCTCTGTACGTTGATGACATCAAACTTGAAGGTGCGCGGGTTGTAGATGACCACACCCAGATTGGTTGCCAGCAGGAGTTGGTAACCTGTATTTTTCAGTTGGTTGATACGGGTTACGCCTTCTGGCATTGGTATCATGGTGAGTCGGTTCTGCAGGTCATATTTTGCCAGTTTACCGTCTTCAGTTGCCAGGAACTCATCTTCTCCCACCCCTCTGAGCCATTTGAAAGGCAGTTTGCTTGGAAATTTCGAGTTGTATATGCATGCGCCTTTGTCGGTAAGCACCCATTCTCTTCCGTGTATATCTTGATGGATGTACCATACATTTCCGCTTCTGAGTCCCTTTTCTCCTACTTTGATGAGTTCTATGTTCCGCTCATCAAAGGTTTTTCCTACCGATCGGATGATGTATTTTCCATTTTCTGAAGTAAACCATGTAGCTCCGTTTTTCAATGGGTATACCTGGCTCACGCGCAGGTCGATGTTGAACAGTTCGTTGAATTTCTGTCCTACAGCAAAGAACCGGCAGAAGTGGGTATCGTATACGTAGAGCTTGTGGTCGTATGTGATACACCACACGTTGTTGTTATAGGATGGTTCTATTTTCAGTATACGGTTGGTTGACAGCACGTCAATATCATCGGGGTTGTCTCTGAAAGTATGAAATTTGTAGCCGTCATAGAACGACAGTCCGTTCCATGTACTGAACCACATGAGGTTGTCTTTACCTTGTTTGAGGTCTGAGATGGTATTGGCAGCGAGTCCGTCTGTGATAGAGAATTTTCTCACATCGCAGTAGGGTACAGCTGCTGTCATAATGGTAGAGAGCAGTCCTAATAGGGTGATATATAATTTTCTTTTCATCATTTTTATTCGTATACGTTTATTAATCGCAACAAAGGTAGTGAAAATTATTGAGAATACGTATTTATCAGGTGTATTTTTTTATGTTTGCGCCTTAAAATCTTCCACTTTTCATGTTATAGGGGTAATATTTGGTTGATTTGCTGGTGGTTCCTTCTTATGTTATGCCTAACAAAAAACTCCCCCGATAAATGAATATCGGAGGAGCAGTAGGGATATATTGTTTTGAATTTGATTACTTCTGAATCATCTTCTTTCCGTTCTTGATGACTACACCCTTGTAAGCCTTGGTTACCTTCTGGCCTGCGAGGTTGTAAACAGGAGCGTTCTTTGCAGCTTCATCTGTTGTAATGTTAGTGATGCCGGTAGGTTCAAACTTTTCTACAGCCTTGATAGGGAGAACTTCAGGGATGTTTTTGAATATTACACCGAAAATACCGGTTAAGGTATATTTCTCTCCTTCTGTTAATTTTGAAACACCACCAATACCGCTAAACTTATCGTAAATCATAATCTTGTTTTCACCATCATTAGCATAGTAGTTGAATTTACCTGTAGTATACTCTTCTTTGCTGAATGTGAACTCCTTAATCTTGATAAGGTCGTTGGTGTATTTGCCATCAAGGATGTCCTTTACAGTTGCAATAACAGGTTCTGCAGCTTCGTTGCTCTCTGTGATTTTGAGATTTTCGCCGTTTGTTTCCTTGCTTGCTGACAGATAAGGAATTCCTGCGTCATAAGCCAAATTTACCTTAACAGTACCGCTAATGATGCTGTTTACAGGCATATCGATTCCTAAAGTTCTCATTTCGATAGCAGTGTCACCTTCACGTACGTAAGTATTTACGGTTCCCTTGTAGCTGTTTACGTATAATACCTTTGCGTTTGTGAGTTTGAGGTTGATGTAATCCTTAGCTTCTTTATTGTTAGCCAAGAGTTCCTTTACACTTGCTGCATCGGTGTACTCTATCTTGGTACCAGCGAGCGTAACTTTGATAGACTTGATTTGGGTGTTGCCACCAATTGTATATACAACTTTGTTTGCATCACCAGTCCAAGAACCTTTATTGATCGTACCTACGTCAGCTTTGTTCTTATCATCCCATTTTTTATTAATAATGTCGATAGAAGCAATCTTCTTGTCAGCAGGTGCTTGAATCGTAAGCGTTCCACTGTACATTCTGAGCCGTGGTGAACTAATCCAGATTCGGTTTTCATTCGAACCAGAAGTTTTTGCAGAAACTGTTACAGAAATGCCATTAGTTGTACATGTCATGGCTTTGGTGATATCTCCATCTTTAGAATCTGAAGAAGATGTACCTGTCAGTTCTGGGAAGAGTGTTTGGTAATCATTGTCAAAGTCAAAAGTTACTTCCTGTGCAAACGTAACGCTAGCTACGAACGCCAGAACCAATGATAATGAATAGCGTAAAATTTTGTTCATAACTAAATAATTTTAAAGGTTAAACGATTAATTAACAGTTGAAACTCATTTGTTGAGTTGATCCTTAGAAATTACTTTGTCCTAAAAGTATGATCTTAGAATTATTACTGATGCAAAGATACACAAAATATCGAAACAATGTGTTAAGATTGTGTTAAATATTTGATACAGAGAAAGATACATCATTAAAATGGAAATTAATACCATAAAAAAATAGTTTTTTCCTAAAGAATAGGGATTTCCCCCTCAGTTTGTATCCTTTTCCCCTTTGTGGTAGCCGCAAAAACCACTACCTTTGCATCGAGTTCAAGAAAGAATGCTGTTCTTCAAGAGCTCAATAATTAGAAGATATAAGAATATAAATAACTTAACTGATAAATTGATATGAAAAAGTTTACTACTCTTCTCACAATGGCTTTCATAGCTTTGATGAGCATCTCATTCACCTCATGTGATGATGATTCTGATATCGCATACACCCTCGATGGTACATGGAGGGGTAATATGTCGGTAGAATACGGTAATTACGATGCTGTTTACTCTGTAATTCACTTTGACCAGACTGATGGCATCTATTCTGGTACAGGCTATTGGATCGATTATTATCAAGGAGATTATTGGCATGGTAACAATTATATAGCAAACCGTATTCGTTGGACGGTACGCAATAAGAGTATCTATATATATTTTCTGGATGAGAATAGTAATGGTGCGATTATTTCTGATTATGCTTTGAGCGATCGCAAATTCTCTGGATACGTTGAAGTGCCAGGTAACGGCAATCGTGCTTATTTCGAGCTTTATCGTGATTCTTACAGCTATAACTGGCGCGATGATTATGACTGGGGTTACGATTGGGATTACGATGATGGTTGGGGCTACAGCAGGCAGCATTCGGGCTTAGAGAACACTCAGATTGTTTCTCGCGGAGCTAAGGATTCTGTAGAGTATGTTAAGGTGGCAGATGATAATCAGAAGCCTGTTCGCCGTTTTGTAGTGAAGTAAGGCAATAAGGAATTTAGTTTGAAGAAAGGAAACAGGATATGAAAAAGTTTAATCGGATATGGATGTGGATGGCGATAGCCGCAGCATCTTTCTCATTCACCTCATGTGATGATGATTATTGGCATGATGATTATTACTGGTATAATGACTATAATCATGGTGGCTGGGGATGGAACCAGGGCGACTGGAACAATGGTTCTAACGGCTCTCAGGATGATGACCTGCTGTTGGAGGCTCAGACTCTTACAGGCGACTGGAGTGGCTCTGTGATGCTCTCAGAACTTGCTGAGGACGGTCAGTCTCGCAATAATTACAGTTTCATTGCCGAGATGACGTTCTATCAGGCGGGTGATAAGGTTAACTCGCTCAGTGGTAATGGTGTAGAAGTGGATTATGCCGATGATGGAAGCAATGAATCCCAGACTCTGAAGTTTACCTGGTACATCGATAAGAATGGTGATATTTATATCCGTTATAATGATTCTGGTGCTACCTATGTGATGGATGCAGGTGCTAAGCAGTATGGTTTCCATCTGGGGCAGGAAGATGGAAAGATTGTCGATACGTTCTATGGTTATATGATAGGAACAGGAGCAGCTAAGGGTGATGTGATGCAAATCGATCTGGAGCGTTACGATCCGAGTGGAGCCCGTAAGAAGACCCGTTCTGCTGCTACCGATTCCGTAGCTCCTAGCTTCGGTAAGGCTACCGGCAGGGCATTCATGCCACATGCTATCAAGAAGTTGCCGAGAAGATGATGATATAAACAAAAGAAATCCGCTCACTCATTGATTTGAGAGAGCGGATTCTTTGTTTGTTATTTACCAGCCCCAGTGATTCTTGATGGCTTCTATGTCTTTGTTTTCAACTTCCTGCTCGATATTATCAGGGAGATTACAGAAGAAGTCGATACCGGTTTTGTCTTCCAGCGTCTTGATATTTACGATATAGTTTACGAGTTTATCTTTCGAATCAAATGCCTTGTTCTCGTGAAGGAACCAATAGCCGAAGGCATTGTATTTAAAACTGTCAGTGTCTTTATTATATTTCTTTTCTAGGAATGCTACAAAGAAATATTTTGGCACAGGGATATATCCATCATGAGGTTGCTTTACGTACTCCGATGGTTTAATATGGCTTCTGTTTTTGACATATTCTATTACGTTTCCGTTTTCGATAGTGCCACCCTTCACTACGAAAAGAGTATCTCTTCCTGAGATATTTTTCTTTAAGTTCTGCTGTTCCATAGCAAACCAAATACCTTTAGATTGGTTAAAGGTAGAATATTGTGGCTGCATATTGGTGAAATAGAAAGTCTGTTTGTTTGATGCAACAGAAACTTGGCGCTCGTTAGATGCTATCAGGTGTCCACGGTCATAGCCTGAGTTTTGGTATGGAGTTGATGCAAACTCTGTAATACCAGGGTAATACTTAGCCATGTCTGGGTCATTGATGAATTCTCCTGTACGTCCCACGTTACCTCCTTTGTTGCTTTCACAATAGAAGTAACAAGTCCAGCGCTGTGCTTGAAGATTGTCATCCCATTCAGAACTGAAGTTAACTGCATTATCTGCCATGTGAGTAACCACGTAGCTTGATCCTCCTTTAATCTTAGGAAATTCCAAACCATTGATGGCATTCTTTACTACCTCAGGCATAATGGCTGTAGGCATGTTCATATTTTGGTTAGCCTTGTTAGTAGATACTCCTGGAGTATTATCTCCAAGGATGCTGCCTCCAGTGCTTCCACCTGTATTACCTCCAGTATTTCCGCCGCCAGTATTTCCGCCACTGTTATTACCACCATTTACCTGATCAGGTTTTGTGATTTCCAGCGAATCGTCAGTGCCGCAGGCAGAGAACGTCATCGCAGCTACGAGTGCGAAGATAAAAAACTTAGTATGCTTCATAATTCTCGATAATGTTTATTAAGTTAAAGATTTTGTGCTTTCTATATATAGAGATATGTAGAAAATCGATTGTATGAGGAATTGTAGTGAGAGAAAAAAAGTGCATTCCTACGTATATGCAACTACGCTGGAATGCACTCAGTATCTTTGCGATAATAAATATATCCTTATAAAAAAGGTATATTATTACTTCTTCAATTTACCGTAACGGTTCATGAAGCGGTCTACGCGACCCGCTGTATCAACGAGCTTGCTCTTACCTGTGTAGAATGGGTGAGATGTGCTAGAGATTTCAATCTTAACAACTGGATAAGTCTCGCCTTCGAACTCAACAGTGTCGTTAGTCTTGCATGTAGACTGAGAGAGGAACATATCGCCGTTAGACATATCCTTGAATACTACAGGACGATAATTCTCTGGATGAATACCTTTTTTCATTTTTCTTTTTTATTTTTATTGGGTTATTAAAATTAGACGTCATGGGGATGCTCGTTGCATCATTTCGTGTCCCTTATCGGGGCATGCCCATTATAGCCTGTTATCAATTTCAGGCTGCAAAGTTACGCTTTTTTCCTGAAACCACCAAATATTTCTTCTTCTTTTTAAGAAATATTTTAGAAATGAGCATAATACGTAGGTTCGCGTTCCCTCCTGACACCTATGTTTTTAATGGATGAAAAGAAATCCCCATCGTCTCTGTTTGGGTAGAGGACGATGGGGATCAGTATTTTTTCTAATACATAATATCTAGTCAGGGAATTACTTGATAATCGCTGTGCTGCCAAATGTTACTGTAAAATCATCGATGAGAATATCACCACCTGGTTTGCCTGAATTCATAATTACGAAGCAATAAGTGCCATCCTCAGCAGCTTTGAGTGTTTGCTCTACTAGTTTCCACTCTGTATTCTTGAGTTCATTAACGTAATCACCATAAATATATTTACCTACTTTTCCATCTGTAACAGGAACTATACCTGGACAAATAGATGCGCCATTTTCAGTTGCTGCTTTTACATAGAACTTAACTTTGTATTCGCCAGCCTTGAGAGTTATTTCTTTATATCCTAAGCGCATGTTTTTACCACTCACACCCTTAACCTTTACTGAGTACTTGCCGCTATGAGCGTCTTCGCTCTGAGAAAGGGTAGCATTGCCTGCAGTAGAAGCTGTTTTCCAGTTGGTTGGTTTACCATCTGTCCAGTTCTCGAAGCCGCCATTCTCGCCTGTTGCTACCTCGCCTGGTGTTGGATCTGGGGTTGGGCCTGGAGTTACGGTGCCGCCGCCCTCGCCGCTGGTCTTGCCGTTTACGGAGATGAGCTTACCGCCCTGGTTGGTCTCTGGAGTGTTGCCCATGTAGTTGATGAGCTTGGCGCAAACTACGATCTCATCGCCTTCCTTCAGCGTCATATCGCCATCTTTCCATTTTTCGCCACCGAAGTATAATGTACGGAAGATTAAGAACTGGGTGCTGTTGGCATCATCGGCAATATAGAATGATCCGTTGCCAAAGGATGCAGAGAACTGCTCCTTGATGCTCTGTACCTTACCCTTGATGTAGAACTCCTTGTCGGTAGCCTTACCAGCCTCCAGGGCTGCGGTGTACTTCTGCGCTGCTACACTATTGAATGGGTTAGCCTCAGAACCATCTCCCTTAGCTTCTCCCTTCAAATCTGAACCTGGGGTAGTATCTCCTGGCTTCTTACCAATCTCCTTACCGTCAATCTTAGCGTATGTTGCTGACTTCAGACCGGGAACTCCGAAATAATTTTCGATATTACCGCAGATGATGAGTTCTTTCTTCAGATTACCTGAGTTATCCTTCAGGTTGAGAGCTGTGCGAAGATCGCCTGCAGGTAACTGGATAGGCATACAGTTGGTAACCTCTTTCTCGTCAGCCTTGGCAGCGAGGAGAATGTTTGTTGGAGCTGTCTCAGCACTTGATGCATCACCGAAGATAGCCTCATTGAGTGCCTTGGCTGGTACATAACCTACGATGTAACCCTTAATATATTTGTTGGTACCTGTCTTAACTGTCTTAGCGTCAGTCACAGTATAAGGGCTGGCTTCTGTACCCTGTGTTGCCACCTCAGGAGTGGTTGGAGCACCAGGCTGAGTAGGCAGTGTATAAGGCTCAGGAACGTCCTCGCAGCTGCTGAATGTGAAGGCAGCCATAGCCGCCATCAAAACTGAAAATATATACTTTTTCATATTATTGTCTTTTTAAATATTGTTACTATTTATATCTATAGAAGTGAATCGCAGTTATTTTACTGCGAAATTCTTAACCTCCCAGGTTGGAGCACTCGTTGGAGTACTGCTGTAGAGGAAACCGATGTAGATGGTCTTGCCACAATACTTCGTCAAATCTGCAGTAGATGAAACAAAGGTCCAGCTGTTTTCTGTAGGATAACCCTGTACGTCCAAGTCGGTCCATGTTTTTCCGTCTGTAGAAATCTGAACCTTGCATTCCTGCTTCATGTCTGAGGCATAATTGATAGCCTGGTCGAACATGAGTTTAGCGCTCTTGGCTGATTTCAGGTCGATGGCAGGCGATTTGAGACGTGACTGGAGTTCTTGTTTTGAACCGTTCACATAGCCTGAAGCCTTCATTCCGTAAGCTGCAGATGCCCATTTCCAGACAAATTCTACACCATCAGCTAACTTGATGTTGTCGATGGTGAAATTGCCCTGGCTGGCATCAAACGGCTCGCTGATATAGGCTAGAACTACCGATTTCAGGTCATCCGTGTTGCGAAGTACAATCTGCCAGGTGTTATTGTAACGGGTGAAGATACCGGTGATATCGAATACGCCCTGTGGAACCACCTCGTTGGCAAACTTAGAATAACCCGAGTTGCGCACTACCAGATTGCTGCTGCTGATCTTCTTGCCCGTTTCGGCATCAATCAGTTCCAGACTCGTATTGGTATCATCTGGCGCCCATACGTTTGTGCCGTTAGCTGAAGCAAACTTCACCTTCTTCAGAGTCATCAGCTTGCCCACGTTAGCATCCATATAGGCTGCATCAGTAAGCTTTGTCAGGTCAAACTCCTCTGGCACTACCGTGCTTGCATCAGCCTCGCCAGGGTTCAGAATCTTGAAGTGCTCGTTCCATACGGCACGTTCTATCTTACCCATACTAAGCGTTCCGTCAGAGAGTTTGGTGTTTACACCGCCAATCTGAGGCAATTTTCTGTAATTTCCGATATAGAGTCCCTTCAGATTGATGAGAATCTCTTGGCCTACAGGAAGATAACCCGATAGTCCGCTTCCGTTGATGCCTACAATGATAGCACCAGACGCATCCTGTACGCTCACCTGGTTGTAGATATTGCCACTGACATCGTTGCCCGTCACTACCGCCTTGATCATTATGTCCTTCTCGATCAGCTTGTAGGCATCCGTGGAGCTGTTGACAACTGAGGCAAACTGGGTCTTCAAATCTGCTATGCTGATCACATTCTTCTCCCTCAGGCTATTGTTGCCATATGGAGCTGCAGGCACCTTGTCGGTCAGGTCTGGGTCAGCATAACCGTCGCCCATACACGACCCCAGGGTCAGTGCCAGGAATGCCAATGCTATGAATTTTATCTTTTTCATTGTTCTTTCTTTTTATTGTTATAGAGAAACGGGATTGCTCCCTGTTCTTTATGTTAAAGAGAAACTGCTCTTTAGAATCTGTAAGATACCTGGAACATGCCGTTGGTTCCCCAGGTGTAATACTTCTTAGGATTCTTAGAGAACTGGTAGTAGCGTGGGTTCTTCACCTCGCCGTTGCTGTCCAGTGTATAGCTTGAACGTGAGTTCTGCTCATATCCGCCTGTTACGATGGTCTGGTTGTTCAGCAGGTTGGTAATCATGAGGTTGAAGTTGAGAGAACCCTTCTTCAGTCTCACACTCTTTCCTATACTCAGGTCAACCATCCATCCTCCGTGACCCTTTTCCTGGGCTACAGCGTCCTCTCTCCAGCTAGTCTCGTCCTCCGTCATCACTTCTGGGAAGATTTCAGAGAAAGCTCTGTGTGCCTTGTGACGGTTCTTCAGCGTCTTCTCATATCTGTAGCTTGGAGAATAAGAGAGGTATATGCGGTCGTAGTAGTTGGCATTGAGGTTGACGAACCATCCGTTTACGTGGGCATTGAGACCGATGCTTCCCACTGTGAGCGGTGTGCCACTCTCGCGCATATTCATCACGTAAGCCTTGTCCTGGTAAACCTCAGCACTCTTTGAGAGCATGTATACGGCGTTTACATTGTTGATGTTCTTCGCCTCGCTCATAGCGCCCAGAGTCTTCAGGTCGAGCCATGAAGTGAGCTTAATCTTTGCGCCCACCTCTACACCATAGTATTCCTTCTTCAGTCCGGTCATGCTCACGTAGGTGAATGAATTCTCATCATCGTTGTAGAAGTTCTGCCATTCCGTAACGTTCTCCAGTCGGCTGTAGTAACCGCTCACGTTGGCACTCAGCCATGCGTTGCGATACAGATAGCTGAATTCAGAGCTGAAGATGCGCTCGTTCTTGAGGTTAGTCACGAAGTCGTTGCTGATTTCAGGCGAGATGAATGCTGTGTTTGCCATCGGTGCACGCAGCTCGTATCCGGCTCCGATGCTGAAGGCATGACCTCTGCCCATATCCACGTTCAGGCTTCCCTTTACGCCACCGTCCAGGAAGTTGGCTGTGCCGCTCTTGCCCTGACTGTTGTTCGGTGCCATACCGTTGCGCATGTAGCCGCGGCGGTTCATTCCGGTATATCCGATACGTCCGCTCAGCATCGCCTTCATGTTGTAGAATTCGGCTGTATAGGTGCTCCATGCGTTTGCCTTGTTTACGTCGATGCGATAGTCGTAACCGAACTTGTCGCCCTCGTAAACCAGTTTGCCTGTGTTGTTAGGACCGGCTGTGTTCAGGTCGTACTGCACACGTGGGTCGGTCTTAGGATAATCGCCCAGGGCATAGGTGTTGATGTTGTGGAAGATGGCACCGCCCAGCATGTCTTCCAGTGTCTGATAGTGCTGGTTGGTACTCTTTCCGAGCATGATACCCGTAGCCAGGTTCGATTTCTTGGTCAGCTTGGTGTTCAGCACGGACGAGAGGGTCAGGGTCAGGTTGTCGTTGTGCTTAGCCTGAACATAGTAGAGCAGATCCTGTCCGTTCTTGGCTGCCTGCTGGTTGGCATAGTACAGGCGGTCCCAGCTAATCTGTCGGTTCTGCTTGCTTGCCTGCCAGTAGTTTACGGCGTTGTTCCAGTTTTCCCAGGTATACATGTTGTTGCCGTTCTTGTAGTCGCCCCATACATAGTAGTTGGCTGATGGCATGTTCTTCCAGTAGTCTGGCTGTGGATTCTCTGCGTTGTTGTAGTTGAGCTTGGTGCTCTTGTACATAGAGTATTTTCCGAACACCGATGTGGTGAGCTTCATCTGGTCGTTGATTTCCCAGTCCCATGTAGCGATAGCCGAAGGGGCAAAGTCGTTCACTACGCGTGAGTTTCTCTTGTGTCCGTTCTGGTATCCCCAGTATGGGTTATACTGGTAGTCGTTTGCCAGCCAGTAAGCCTCGTCGGTAGATGCTCCCTGGGTGCTTCTTTCTGTCGGGTTACCCCATGTAGAGAAGCTCAGCGAGTGGCCGTTCATCCACTTCTTCTGCACGCCGAAGAAATAGGAGAGGGCGTTGTAGATGGTTCCCTCTACGTATCCCTGGTTAGCCCAGCGGTAGGTGAGACCGGCTGTGATGGCCCATCCCTTCTCGTTGAATCCGCTGGAGTAGGAGTAGAGTCCGCGCAGGGTATAGTTGCGGTTGGCAACACCTACGCTTGCATACTGTCCTTCCTGCATGCTTCCGGCACGGAAATCATAGTTGTTGGAGCCTGCCATGCCCGTCATCGAATAGCCGTTGGCTTCGAAAGGCAGGGCGAAGTCTACGTTTCTGGAGAATCGGTTCAATCCGCCGATATTGGAGAAACGGAACTGTCCGGTCTCCATATCGTTCATGGAAGCACCATTGATATAGACATCGTTGTACTTCTGGTTGAAGGCACGGTAGCGGAAACGTGCTGGCGAGAACCGGTAACCTGCCTGGCTCGCGTATACGTTGCTGGTAGAATTGAGGATGGTGACATTGGATGACATGTCATCGTCCTCGCCCAACTGTGCCTCGGAGAAGGTGAAAGCATTTTCGTCGAGTCCCTGGGCTATGTTCTGGTCAGTCTTTTCGTTCTGAGCCATAGCCAATGAACACGAGAAGAGCGCTAACATTGCTAAGTTTACTTTCTTCTGCATAGTTTATATGTGTTAAGTTTAACTGTCGGTGACAGCAGTCTTCTTTCGCAGTGATGATATATTTATAGTCCCGTTGGATTTTGTTTAGGTAAACTGTAAGGGGGACTTATCATGGTTTCTGGTCTTGTGTCTTCTGTCCCGATCAAAAATAAATATCAGTGCTGCAAAGTAACAAAAAATTTTTTTAAAAGAGAAGTTATTTATGTTAAAAATGCATGAAAACTGAAAAATTATTCGTTTTTATGGAGATATTTCCGGTTTTTTAGGTATCTTTGCTGCGTATTTCCTTATGGAGTTAAGAAATACATATATAAAAGGTATACATTAATAATTAATATTGTATGAGAAAACATTTGCTCTTGCTGGCTGCCCTCCTCATGATAGGGCTGGGCGCTACAGCACAGAAAAAGAAGTCGCAGACTTCAGGCAACAGGCAGTTTCAAGTGTATGCTGTAGGTTTCTACAATCAGGAGAACCTCTTCGATACCTGTCATGATGCCGGTAAGAATGATTATGAGTATCTCCCTGCTAAGGGATGGAATGGTATGAAATATACCAATAAACTCAAGAATATGTCGCGCGCACTTGCCGATATGGGTACCGATGTGCTGCCTAACGTGGGCTGCGCCTTCATCGGTCTGGCTGAGGTTGAGAATGCCAACGTGCTGAAAGATCTCACCGCGCAGCCGCCCCTCAAGGCACGAAACATGCAGTTCTGCCATATCGAGGGTCCCGATAAGCGAGGCATCGACTGTGCGCTGCTCTATAATCCGGCACTCTTCACGGTGAAGAATACCCGATTGGTGCCTTACGTACAGGAACTCGCCAAGGATTCTGCCTACAAGACCCGTGGTTTCCTCACTGTTCGCGGTGAACTGGCAGGCGAGGATGTGGCTGTCATCGTATGCCCCTGGCCAAGCCGTTTCTCCGTTTCGTTCTATCGCGAGAGCGGAGCACGCCAGACTAAGGTTGTGAAAGACAGTTTGCTCCGTCTGAACCCGGCGATGAAAGTGTTCGTGATGGGCGATATGAACGATGATCCTACCGACGCCAGCATGCACAAGGTGCTGAAGGCAAAAGCTGAAATCAGCGAGGTAGGTGCCGATGATATGTATAACCCATGGTATAACATCCTGGCCAAGGAGGGCAAGGGAACCCTGTTCTACAGCGGTTCATGGAATCTCTTCGACCAGATAGTCATCACGCCTAATCTCCTGAACAAGGATAGTAAGAACAAGGACTACAGTTCTCTGAAGTTCTGGAAGAACCACATCTTCCGCCGCGATTACCTCATCCAGCAGGAAGGTCAGTACAAGGGCGCTCCTTTGCGTACCAAGGCAGGCGGCAGATGGCTTAACGGCTACAGCGATCCCCTGCCGGTAGTGATGTACCTGGTGAAGGAAAAGAAGTAGAAAATGGTAGAGAATCATCCTTTTGAGCCGTGGCTGCCCGATAATGCGCGGCTGCTGATGCTCGGCACGTTTCCGCCTGCAGAAAAGCGGTGGTGCATGCCCTGGTATTATCCTAACTTCCAGAATGATATGTGGAGGATATTCGGAATTATCTACTTCCAGGATAAGTTCCATTTCGTGGATGTAGAGAAGAAGACCTACCGCCTCGATGCTATTAAGGAATTTCTCAGGGAGAAGGGCGTCGCCATCTATGATACCGCACAGCAGGTGATACGCACCAAGAATACGGCATCCGATAAGGATCTGCAGATCGTGCAACCTGCCGATCTCGACGGCATGCTCCGCCAGCTGCCCCATTGCAGGGCGGTGCTCACAGCCGGCCAGCTTGCCACGAAGGTATTTTCAGAACACTTCGGCATCAAGGAAAAGCCTGAGATGGGAGGCTATGCAGAATTCCAGTTCGAGGGCCGCAGACTCCGTCTGTACCGCATGCCCTCCAGTTCCCGTGCCTATCCTATGGCAGTGGAGAAGAAAGCTGAATTTTACCGCAAGATGTTTGATGAAATTTTATAGAAAGAAGAAAGAATATGAAAGATAAAGTGACCGTTATTGGCATTGCGGGAGGTACAGGCTCCGGCAAGACCACTGTGGTGAAGAAACTCGTAGAAGTGCTGCCGCCTCATTATGTGGCTGTGGTGCCCCTCGATTCATATTATAACGATACCTCGCAGATGACCGAGGAAGAACGTCATCAGATCAACTTCGACCACCCGTCGGCATTCGATTGGAAGCTTTTGCACCAGCAGCTCGCTGATCTGCGTGCTGGCAAGGCGATAGAGCAACCCACCTATAGTTATATCAAATGCAACCGTGAACCGGAAACGGTTCACGTTGACCCCAAGCCGGTTGTGATCATCGAAGGCATCATGACGCTGGTGGACAAGAAGTTGAGAGACCTGATGGACCTGAAGGTGTTCGTGGATACCGATGCTGATGAGCGCCTGATACGCAACATTCAGCGTGATACCATCGACAGGGGTCGCACCGTATCGATGGTGGTAGACCGATACCTCAAGGTCCTGAAGCCGATGCACGAGCAGTTTATCGAACCCACCAAGCGCTATGCTGACATCATCATTCCTCAGGGTGGCGAAAACCTCAAGGGCATCGGTATCCTCTGCAAGTATGTAGAGGGACTGATAGAGAAATAAAAATATTTTTGCTCAAGCATTGCATTTCTTTAATGCAAAACAAAGTTTAATTAGGAAACAGGGCGGCCTTCTTCGTGAAAAGAGGTCCGCCCGCTTTGTTTTTATCCCAGTCTGGTTATTCAAGTAGTTCAGTTTGCTAACTCAAGTAGTTCAGTTAGCGAATTCAGCCGTCTCTGTTAGCTGATTCAGCCGTCTCAATAAGCCTACGGATACGTCTGCGCTAG
>UMCV01000899.1_pt1 | contig 18182 bp, 14 predicted proteins | sample 1964311 | NCBI WGS metagenome assembly UMCV01 (sample SAMEA4835976, study PRJEB28245) | human gut metagenome | biome: gut microbiome; material: fecal sample | place: Denmark | collected 2008 | reverse complement strand
AATGATTTCGGGTACGAAGTGCTTTGCGATAAATCGCCCGGCAAGCCTAATAAGTATTGTGTGGTGGACCGCAGCTTTGACGTCCCAGAACTTCGCATTCTTATGGACGCAGTGCAGGCATCGAGTTTTATTACTCCGAGCAAAACCGAAGTCCTATTAGATAAAATAGCCGACCTTGGCGGTAGCCACCGTGCGGAACTCTTGCGGAGTAATATCGTAAAATTCAATACGACAAAGAGCGCAAACGAAAGCATCTTCTATTCGATAAGCGAAATCAACTTGGCGATAGAGAATAACAAGAAAGTGTCCTTTGAATACTTTGACTTCAATTCAAAGCACGAGCGGGTTTATAGGCGAAACGGGAAGAGATACTTCGTCAACCCGCTTGCCACGATTTATGACGATGACAACTACTACCTTATATGCTATTACGGTAAATACGAGGGTGTGGTTCATTATCGCATAGACCGAATGGATCACGTTGAAATGGTTGTTAATCAACCTATAGACGTATATAAAGGCGAGCCGATTGATTTGAAAAGGCACAAAAAGACCTTGTTTGGAATGTTCCAAGGCGAAGAACAGTTGGTTGAGTTCCAAGCCGATGCAAGCATTTTAGATCCGATATTTGATATCTTCGGAGACAAGGCGGAGATCGTCCCAGACGAGACTGGGAAACTCCGTTTCAAAGCGGCGGTGCAGTTGAGTCCGACATTCTACGGTTGGTGCTTGTCGTTCGGAGATAAACTGCAAGTGGTCGGACCGAACGAAGTGGTGGAGAAGATAGTCGAGTATATTCACTTGTTTATGCAAGGTTATAAACGAAATCAATGAGAATAATGTGTCCGATAATTAAAGTTTTTCTTTGATTTGTCGAATATCGAATTGATTTATTTTTTTATTTATGATATAATGTAAAAAAAGAATTAGAGGAAATCTTATGACGATAAGTTACGACAAATTATGGAAAAAACTCATAGATAAAAAAATGACGAAAAATGCGTTACGGATAAAAGCGGAAATGTCATCTTCAACTATGGCAAAGATGAGTAAAAACGAGACGGTTTCTATGGATGTAATGCTCCGAATTTGTAAAGTGCTGGATTGTGAATTCGATGATATCATAGAGATAAAAAAAGATTAAAGGCAATTCTTTAATAATGGAGCATACTAAGATGAACTATATAGATTTATTTGCTGGAGCGGGAGGGTTATCAGAAGGATTTTTACAAAATGGATTTTCTCCGCTCGCTCATGTTGAAATGAATGAAGACGCTTGTTTGACCTTAAAAACGCGTCTCTGTTATCACTATCTTAAGGATAACAATAAATTGCGTTACTACAATAAATACTTACAAGGAAAGATTACAAGGGAAGAGCTATACAGTCTAGTGCCGCAGGAATTGTTAGAATCCGTTATCAATGAGAAAATGTCCGATGAAACAATAAGAAAGGTTTTTGAGAAGGTCGACAATCTTATTGGTGAGAAGTCGGTCGATGTAATCATTGGTGGACCGCCATGTCAGGCATATTCGCTTGTTGGAAGGGCGGTAAAAGAAGACAACATGGATGGCGATGAAAGAAACTATTTGTACAAACAGTATTGCAAGTTCTTAAAGCGGTATCAGCCAAAGATGTTTGTTTTCGAAAATGTTCCTGGATTGCTTACGGCTAAAAATGGAAAGCATTTTGCCAACCTAAAAAAATACTTGGCACATGTAGGATATAAACTTGATTACAGAGAATTAAATGCAAAAAACTTCGGTGTGTTGCAAAACAGAAGGAGAATTATTATTATTGGATGGAAGGCAGAATACGACGGCGAGTACTTTTATCCGCAATTCGAAGATGTTCCTCATAACTTTATAGTTAACGATTTGCTAGAAGACCTTCCAAGTATACAAGCGGGTGAGGAAGGAAAAGAATATGCCGCCAAACCGTCGAGATACCTTACTGAGTTTGGGATCAGAAGCAAAAGCGATATCTTAACATATCACATTGCCCGTCCGCATATTACGCGAGATAAAGAAATCTATAACAAAGTTATTGATGCTTGGAACGATGGACACAAGAGATTAAAGTATGTGGATTTACCCACGGAACTAAAAACACATAAAAACGTTACGTCATTTTTAGATAGATTTAAAATAGTGGAGTGGGATATGCCGGCTTGTCACACCATGATGGCACACATATCTAAGGACGGGCATTATTTTATTCATCCGGATAAAAATCAGAACCGTTCGATAACTGTTAGAGAAGCTGCAAGAATTCAGTCCTTCCCAGATAACTACTATTTCGAAGGAAGCAGAACTGCGGCTTTTACGCAAATAGGGAATGCAGTACCGCCACTAATGGCAAAGGCGATAGCAGAAAAGATAAGGGAACAAATAGAGAACCAATAAGAGGGGAAATACAGATGAACAACCTGTTGATTCAGCAGTATGGTAAGTACAAAAGACAGCAACTAGATGAAAACCCATATAGTTGTCTTTTAGATACGTCAATAGATATAAATCCACACCAAGTGGATGCCTTTTGTGCTGCCGTAAAAGCTTTGAAAACGGGTGGTATCATTTTAGCTGACGAGGTTGGTCTTGGTAAAACTATTGAGGCTGGTCTCGTAATCAAATATGTAATCAAAACTGGTGCGAAAAAGATATTAATTTCTTTGCCTGCATCGCTAAGGAAACAGTGGGAAGTTGAATTGCTTGAGAAGTTCGGCTTTTCCGAAGAGTCTATTAAGATATTGGATAGACAAGCTATTAATTACGACCCGATAGGAATAGTTGATCATTGGCTGAAAGATTCTCAAAAAGTGAGTATTGCGCTTACATCATACGATTTTTCGTCAAAGCTGATGAAAAAATACCCCACTGTAAAGTGGGACTTTGTTGTAATTGATGAAGCGCATAATATGCGCAATATTTTCCATGGCACAAAAAGGGCAAAAAGGCTTTATGACCAGTCGCACAATATTCCCAAGATCTTGCTTACCGCAACGCCGTTGCAAAACAGTTTAAGCGATTTACATGGGTTGGTATCTTTTATCGACCCGAGAATCTTTGGTACGGAAAAAGCCTTTAATAAGCAATACAAGGAAGACAACAATTACGCCGAGTTAAAGCAAAATCTTGCGCCTGTGCTGTATAGAACGTTAAGAAAAGATGTTAGTAAGTATATGCAATTTGCCAATCGTGTTAGCCGAACGTTCGACTTCGAATTAGGTTATGACGAAGCAGCACTGTACATGCGAGTAAACAATTTTCTAAAACGGGATTATTTGTACTCGCTACCAACTGCAAACAGAAACTTGATGACGCTTGTCATTCGTAAGTTGTTGGCATCATCGAGTTTTGCTCTTATTGAGACTTTTGAAGTGATTTTGGATAGATTGCAAAAGTTGCTGGCGGGAACAAAGTCGAAAGATGCACAAGAGGGATTCGAACTTTTTTGGAACTACCTTGATGATGATTATGATGAGGACGATGACACTGAAGAGGATGCGGACGTACTCTTTCAAAAGCAGCAAATACAAGAAGAAATCGACGAAGTAAAAGCGATTATTGAAAACGCCGAGAAGATAAAAACAAATGCAAAAATCAAAGCTCTAAAGCAAGCGATTGAGGCTGCGTTTGGCATGCAACTCGAAAAAGGAATAGCGCAAAAAGTTGTTATATTTACTGAGTCCAAAAGAACGCAAAGATATGTTGCAAGAGAATTAATTGCAAGTGGAATCAGCGATGAAGACATAGTGCTGTTTAACGGCGAAAATACTGACGAGAGAACTAAAGAAATTTACAAAGCATATCAAGTCAAAAATTTCGGCAAAACGAATTATGGCCCCGCAGTGGAAAGAAAGCATGCTATTGTAGACTACTTTGAGCATAATGCAAAAATATTGATTTTGACGGATGCCGGAAGCGAAGGTTTGAATTTGCAATTTTGTAACACGGTAATAAACTACGATCTTCCCTGGAACCCGATGAAAATAGAACAACGTATTGGTCGTTGTCATCGTTACGGACAAAATAATGACGTAGTTGCAATAAATTTGCTTAATACGGGCAACCAGGCTGATATGCGGGTGTATGAGATTCTTTCAAAAAAGTTCGAACTATTTGACGGAGTGTTTGGTTCATCGGATATCGCTCTTGGTATATTGGAATCCGGAATCAACTTCGAACAAGAAATTTTGGCAATTTATCAAAAATGCAATACGGCGGCTGAAATCAAGCGCGAGTTTGATAAATTAGACAGAAAACTTGATGCAAAGCGCAACAAGAAAGCTCGTGAATTGCGGGATATACTACTGACCAAAACCAGTGAACAAAAATGCGCTGATCTTGATGCAATAAAACTTGATATTGATAGATATTTGCGACAAGAAGAGTATTGGCGCAATGTTGAAGACGATGACATAGGATTGCCGCCAATGAACATTTGGCAAACACCAAACTGGGGCGAACGGGTTTTCGGGGCGCATGGTTGGTTGTTTGTAGGCGCATTTTGCGACAACTCAAAGCTGTTGTTTCCTGTGTTGCTGTTGTGTGACGACAAAGGGGAGTATGTTGATTTTGACGAAGATGACCTATTGCCTTCACTGGAACAGATTGATGATACAGAGTTTTTTCAATACAAACTGACTGAAGAGGAGAAAACCCTTGTTGACAGCGTTTATGACAAACTGCTTGAAGAAATGACGAGTAAGTACAACGCCGAAAATCAACAATACATAGCTTATCAACGCCATAAACTCGAAAACTGGGCAAAAGTTCAAGAAGAGCAGTTGATGATTAGCATTCAAGAAGTAACGGACGAAGCAGCCGAACTAACTGAACAAGCAAAACAGTGCAATAACTTTTATGAAAAGGTTGACATAAAGAAAAAGGCGCAAGAAAAGTTGGACTATGCGGATAAATTGATAAAAAACTATCATCAAAAGGTATCGCAAATCAATGAAGAAGTGCAAAAGGAAATAGAAGAGTTTGAAAAGCACCTGATTACTAATCCGATATTGCTTTTCAAAATAGTATTAAAGTTTTAAGGAGACGAACATGGCTAAAAAGATGATTATATATGGAGTCATACTTCTTTTATGGCTCGTAGCATGTGTTGTACTCTATGTATTAAAGCTAATTGATTGGATAGGTGTAGCGGTTTCGTTTATCTTTGCTGTTCCACCAATCTTTGTGGATTTGTATAGTACCAAAGAAGAGTCTAAACGAAAACAACAACTGGAACAAATAGGACAGCTCTATAAGTTTTTGAAATATTTAGATGATATGAATGTGGAAAATATCAGGGTTAATATGTTGAGACAAAGAGCAGGCGCGGTTAATACGATGGGACTGATTGACTTAAATGCATCAATACACAAAACTTTCGTAGATCCTACGACAAAAGCGTATTACATAAAAAGTATAGCGATTGTTTTCGGAAAGAAACAATGTGAAGAATTATATCTAAGAATGGAGAAAGATAGGCAAGGCTTTGAAAAAGTGTTGGAGCAAAAAGTGTTGGATTTAAATCCGACCGAGAACGAGTGTGATTTTTATAAATTGTTATTATCAAGCGATTTGAAAAAGCAATTATTCTTAAAACGACATAGCGAGATTAAGGAGACGCGATAATGCAAAAGAGCGGAAAGTTGGAACTTACTTGGGTTGGTAAGTACGAACAAAAAGAAATAGAACCGAGAATTTTGGTGGAAAATCCTGAACTCAGTTATGGAGATCAGGATACTGGCAATATGCTTATACACGGGGATAACTTGATTGCGTTGAAGGCTCTGGAGCAGGACTATGCTGGAAAAATCAAGTGTATTTATATCGATCCACCTTATAATACAGGTAGTGCTTTTGAATACTATGACGATGGGTTGGAACATAGTGAATGGCTAAATATGATGCGTCCCAGATTGGAAATATTGCATAATCTACTTGCCGATGACGGTTTCTTTTGCTGTCATATTGATGATTCCGAAAGTCATTATCTAAAGGTTGTTTTAGATGAAATTTTTGACAGAAAAAATTACTTGTCAAGTTTTTATATTCGAGTAAGATATCCAGACAAAACATTAAAATCAGATATGGATTTTCATAAAGAAATTGAACAGGTTTTTGTGTATAGAAAATCAGAGTGTGCTGTACCAAACTTTAATGTTGATGAGGTGGGATTTGAAAAGTTTACTTACGAAATTAAAGAACTGTCAGACGGACAAGAAATAGTACTTGGGGGGAAAAGAGTTATAAAGTTTAATAATTCTCAATATACGATTATAAAAAAGCAAGTTGGCGATGAATACGGATTAAAGGAAGTTTGGGCTAGCGGGACAATTTTAGATGGTAATTCGTCAGGACGTTTCTTTCGCGACTATTTAACTGGTCGGTACAATGTGGACGGATACGGGGTATTATATAAGGTCTTTGGGATAGGAGATGATCGTTATGATTATCGGTATTTTACAGGCCCTCAAAGAGAAGGCGCAACAAAAGGAAAGTATTATCAAGGTGTCCCTATGGACAAATTGAATTTAGAAAAGGTGGAAAAGAAGATTCCCATAAATAGTTTTTATGATATGGCGGGAAATTTTGGTAATTGCAGATTGGAAGGAGGGGTTGGCTTTAGAGGGGGGAAGAAACCTGAAATTCTACTACAGACAATAATGAACTATTTTACAAATGAAGGAGATTTGGTTTTAGATTCATTTCTTGGGTCAGGCACGACAATTGCTGTGGCGCAAAAAATGAATAGACGTTGGATTGGTATTGAATTAGGTGAACATGCCTATTCGTTATGTAAAGTTCGATTGGATAATGTAATTGATGGAGATAAAACTGGGATATCAAAGGATCTAAACTGGCAAGGCGGTGGTGGATACAAGTTTTATGAACTTGCACCGAGTTTGCTTGTGTCTAATCCGAAACTGCCGACAATCAAACAAATAAACCCTGAATACACGTTTGAAATGATGTGCGAGGCGATTTGCAAATTAGAGGGATTTAAGTACAAGCCTGATGGAAAATTCCAAGGCAAGTCGAGTGAGCAAAGATTTATACATATCACAAAAGAGTTTGTCAACGGCGAGTATATTAACAGTTTGCTTGCAAACCTTGGGGAAGGGCAATCGCTGTTAGTGTATGGGACGAAAATACAGTCTGGACTTAGACTCCCAGATAATATAGTCGTTAAAAAGATACCGAAAGATTTGCTTGATAAATGCACGTTTGAAAGCGAGGTAAAATGATGGATAATATCGTTAATCAAATTGGATATGCAATGAGTTTAAGAGAGCCGCAAAAGGAAGCTCTCCAGTATCTTGACGCTATTTCGTCAAGCTGCGATTATAAGCGCAACACACTTGATGAAATAGAAGCAATTGCTAGTGCAAATTGTGAGGACAAGCATACCATAAAAGTTGATGACAATTTCAAATTTCCGTCATTTTGCTTTGATATGGCAACGGGTATTGGTAAAACTCGTTTGATGGGCGCGGCAATTTATTACTTGTATAAAACAAAGGGGTACAAACACTTTTTCATCCTTGCGCCCGGCAACACAATTTACGATAAGTTGCGCAAAGAGTCTAATCCTGCACACCCAAAGTACATATTCAAAGGCTTAGAAGCGGAAATGGGCAGACCTAAGGTGTATGACGGGGAAAACTACGTTAGATATCCGGCAAGGTTTGTTCAAGGCGAAATTGAAATTGAAAAAACATCCGAGATACAACTGTTTATTTTTAATATCGGCAAAATTTTCAATAGCAAAACGGATACGACCTTTAAGTTCCATAAATATCAAGAAACGCTCGGTTCTTCCTTTGCCGACGTACTTGCAAAGTTCGACGATCTTGTAATTTGTATGGACGAGGCGCATCGCTATTATGCGCCTGCATCCATGAAAGCGATAAGTTACTTAAAGCCTATCTTAGGTTTGGAATTTACCGCTACTCCAAAGTCGCATAGTAACGTGATATACAGTTACGACTTGGCTAAAGGTGCAGGGAAGTATTTGAAAATACCCGTTGTAATGGGTAGAACAAACACGGGTGGATACAGCGCGGAAGATATTGAAGAAATGAAAATCCGTGATGGTCTTACTTTGCACGAAAACCGCAAGAAAGTTGTTTATCAATATTGTTTAGATAACAATTTGGACTATGTAAAACCTATCGTATTGATTGCTTGTAAAGACACAGAGCATGCAAAGAAGATTCGTGCGATGATTGACAGCGATTCTTTCAATAATGGTAGATATCGTGGAAAAGTCATCGAGATTCACTCCAATATGAAAGGGGAAGAAACGGAGGAAAATATCCGAAAGCTCCTTTCTATCGAAAGCGCACAAAACCCCGTTGAAATTGTTCTTCACGTCTACAAATTGAAAGAAGGTTGGGACGTTAATAATCTGTTTACGATTATTCCGCTCAATGCAGCAAAGAGCGATATTTTGGCACTTCAAACGATTGGGCGCGGGTTGCGTTTACCGTTTGGTGTAATAACAGGCAACGAAGCAATTGATACACTCGATATCGTTGCACATGACCATTATCGTGAAATTGTGGAAGACATTAAAAATAGCGACACGTTTAAGTATCGAGATTTGGATGATAGGGGCGTGGAGCCTACCAAGGTAGTAGAAATAACGAATGGTATTGGAGACGGGCAACTTTCGCTTTTAGATGATATTTTTGTTAGTGCTGGCGTCAAGTCGTTTAATGATGTTTGCGACGTTAAAACGCAAGACAAAATGTACGAAGAGTATATGAAGTCGTTCGGTAGAACAAAGAAGCCTGAAAAGCAAGTGCCTCCGCAGTATTCTATTTTTGACTATATAGATGAAGATGGAAACGAGAAAACGATTGAGACAACGACCCATACTGGAGAAGGAAGTTCTTTAGGGGCAAAGAAGGCCCAACCGATGAAAAAGGAAGATTTTGTCGCAACCGTAACGGAGCTGAGCAAAAAGGCAATTTCTGTTCCTAAGATTTTGGTTCAACCGAGTTCTACGGTGACGTTGAAACCGTTCGTTGTAAAGCGTAATATAGCAGATTTTGAAATTGCAGCATCAAAAATAGAGAGATTTAATGCTGTTAACGCAGAAATGCTTGAGTCTTTTGATGCCGAAATTTTGGCGGTTGACGATGCAGTAAACACTCTTGCATGTATGTTGCTTGATTGTGATGCGTTAAGTGAGATTTCCGTTGACGAAGACGCCGATTATATTTTAAATATTGTTCAGCAGTATCTTGCCTTGATTGACGGAAGTGAGGCTGATAAAAACAAAATCGTGCGTCGCTATGCGAAACTAATTATTGATGATATAGTTAAGCAGATCCACGAGAATATGAATAGGCAAACTTACTACACTCACGTTGTTCAGAAAGACTTGATTGTGTTTAGAAAGGCAGTTAGAAATGTGAGGGCGGATGGGGGCGAAGTCAATTTCCGTAAAACTATTGCAAACAAGAACGGAATCAAGAAATATGTTTTTACGGGATATAAAAAATCCTACTATAACATAAACGCTTTTGATAGCGATACGGAAAGGCTTGTCTCTGTTATTTTAGAAGACGATAAAGACGTTATTCGTTGGATAAAGCCACCGCTTAATCAACTTGGATTGTTTTGGCGGGCGGGACAACAATATAATCCTGACTTTTTGGTAGAAACTCCGACCGCAAAATATATGATTGAAGTTAAGGCCAAAAATGAAGTTAAGAATCCAGATGTCGTAGGAAAGGCAAAAGAAGGTATTAAGTGGTGTAAGTATGCATCGATAGTCGACTTTGATAAAAAGCCGTGGGAGTACAAACTTATAACCGACGAAGTTATTTCGGTGGGGAACACACTGAAGTATATTTTAGGACTCAGCGAAGTGATAGATACGGAGGAATGAGATGGCAGAAGATAAAAGCTTTTTGGAATCTGAGGTAAGACAGAAAATAATAGAGGCTTTAAGGAGAGACTTGGTTGGACCGTTAGAAGAAAATGAAGTCTTAGATGAAAGCCCAATGTTTGAGTACTTAACGGGAATGTTGTATCCCCAGGTTCTAGTGGACTGCATGGAAATGGAGCAAGAACTCGATGCAGATGTAGATAGAACCGAACAAGATTCAAACTATACTCCACAACCGGATGAAGACGATAATGAACCAATGACTGCAACAAAATTTAGTCAGCAGTCAACTATTGGCATGAGCTTTTATCTAAAGAAAGATACCAAACACATAAGGGCAGATATTTCTTGGGGCGATTATATAAAATCTTCCGAAAAATATACGAATGAAAAAGGTGAAGAAAAGACTCGTTCATTGTACACTCGTCAACCGATGAATGAAACGGTAGATGTAGATTTTGAGTCATTTGAAAAACATCAAGATTACCCGTTGCCTGTCGATTCAAATTTGCATCTGTATGTTACAAGAATAGGCTTAAATAATGACTATATGTTGGTTACACTGCATTTAACCAATAAAAGGCCAAAGGGGAATTCCACATTAGAATCTATTATTTTTCAAGCTAAAATTGAGGCATATAGCGAGGAGCGTGAGAATTGTTTTGTGGCAGAAAATATTTGTCGCGATATTTTAGCTCCGGACGAATTCTACTATGCTCAACGTCCGATTTTTGGACGTGGACGTGGTTGTGCAATTATGTGGGATAGCGTAGATGAAAGGTATGCATCTAAGGTGTACACCTCTTTTATTCCTGAATATGAATTCCCAGGAGTAAGGGCAACCATTGACGGTTTTGCTGAGGACCATTTTTCAATGAGTTTTATGGCGCGTCCAAAGCACAAAGAAGAAATGATAGCACGTTTACGGGCATTAAGCGATGCTTATTCAAATTGGATAGAAACAAAACTTGTTAATGATGAACGCATGTCAGATTCTGCGTTCAAGGAAAAAGTCGGCAATGATGTTATTGAAAAATGCAAGCTGGCGTTAAGAAGAATTGAACAAGGAATCAAGTTGATAGAAAATGATGATATTGCATTTGAAGCATTTTGCTTCATGAATAGTGTAATGTCTTTGCAAAGGAGCATTAGCTCATTTTCTAAAAAGCATGGTAAAGGAATAGAATGTAATTTTGGCGAGTTTGTAGATCCGAAGAGAAAAGAAAATATGTTCTGTTGGCGTCCGTTCCAGATTGCGTTTGTTCTGATGAATTTAAATGGCATAGTTGATCCATTGCATGATGACAGGGAGATAGTCGATTTGCTTTATTTCCCGACTGGTGGTGGTAAAACGGAGGCATACTTAGGCTTAATAGCATTTACTATTGCTAACAGACGCTTGAGAAACAATGAAAATAGTGAATATAACAATGACGGTGGTGTAACTGCGATTTTGCGTTATACTTTGCGCTTGCTTACAACTCAGCAGCGCGATAGACTTACAAAAATGGTTATTGCGGCGGAAATGGAGCGTCAGCGCCAATATCCGCGCTATGGCAAAGAACCAATTAGTATAGGATTTTGGGTTGGTGGTGGTGTTACGCCGAACACGTTTGAGTCACTTAAAGACAACGCAGATAATCCTGAGGGGGGTAGAAATAATCGTAATCTCTTATATAAACAGTTATTAACCTGTCCGTTTTGCGGAAAGGAATTAAAAAAAGAAAACTATTATATTGACTTGGAAAGAAAAACAGTAGAGATATACTGTGAAGACGAAAATTGTATTTTTTACAAATACAAAATGCCTAAAAGGATGAGTATTCCAGTATATCTTGTTGATGAAGAAATCTATAACAAGTGTCCTACCGTCATTTTGGCAACGGTTGATAAGTTTGCAAACCTTCCTTGGAATCCGTCCGCAAACGCACTGTTTGGAAGAGTGGATAGAAAATGCGAACGAGATGGATATATAGCAATGGGTGTTTCGCACGAAAGCCGTCACAATGCAACAGATAAACTTCCTATGGCGAACGTTGTAGGGGTTAAGCCTTTTGCTCCGCCGGAACTTATTGTGCAAGATGAGTTGCATTTAATAACGGGACCATTAGGAACAATATATGGTGCTTATGAAACAATCATTCAAGATTTGTGTTCTTATACGGCTAACGGGAAAAAGATTTTGCCTAAATACATTGTTTCGACAGCTACAATAAAAAATGCGTCCGAACAAATTCGGTGTTTATATGGTAGAAACCGTTCAATGCAATTTCCTGCGAATGGGTTTGAAATAGGGGATAGTTTCTTTATTAAAGAGATTCCGACAACGGAAAAGCCTTTTAGGAAATATGTCGGTATAAGTGCAAGTGGGCAATCAATGAAGACTACTACACTTAGAGTGTATGCAATTGTGTTGCAAACAGTTTCAGAATTGATGGCTGATGAAAAATATAAGGATGCAATAGATCCATACTATACAATGGTGGGGTATTTTAACAGTATAAGAGAGTTGGGCGGTACTGTAAGGTTATTGCAAGACGATATTCCGAAGAGAATAAATCGATTAAAGAAGAAATACAAGTTTAAGACAACGCGCTATTTGAATAAGAAAATAGAAATAACCTCCCGTATTGCGTCGAGTAAGATTACGGAAAAACTAAAAGAATTGGAAGTTTCAAGTGATCAAAAAGGTGCATTGGATACGGCGATAGCGACAAATATGATAGCCGTAGGTATGGACGTTGATCGACTTGGATTAATGTCGGTAATGGGACAGCCGAAACAAAACTCTGAGTATATACAAGCAACGAGCCGTATAGGACGTCAACACCCTGGACTAGTATTTACTATGTATAATCCTTATAGACCAAGAGATTTGTCCCACTATGAGAATTTTGTTGGATATCATAGTCAACTTTATAGATACGTGGAAGGAACAACGGCAACTCCATTCTCGGCTCGTGCGCGTGATAGAGTGTTGCATGCACTTGTCATTGCTGCGCTAAGATTAGAGATGCCGGAATATGCAGACAATATGAAGGCAAATGATATCGGCGCATTGACGGCAGCGCAGAAGGATCAACTTTGCAACGTTATTTTAGATCGTTTGGCAATAGTAAATCCTCAAGCGAGGGAAGAAACAAAAGACGAAATAGAACGTTTCTTGGGCGATTGGCAGTGTATTGCAGCCCAATCGAAGAAATTGGTTTATTATGTCGGAAATAAATATCTTGACAAGTATAATAGGTTGATGAACTATTATAGTGAAGATTGTTCTATAACGGAAAAGGGAACTCTGAACTCAATGCGTGAAGTAGAAGCATCCGCAACTTTATTCTATTGGACGGAGGATTGAGATGGCATATTTTGATAAAAATAAAATTGGAGAAATCAGACCGAACCAATTAATAACGACCTTTGGTCCTGGGGCAATTGTTGATGCTGTTAAGGATTCAGTGACGGTTCTTGATACGAATTACTGGACATCAAAAGGGAAAAAGATAATTGACGGTAGGTTAGCGGCTTATTTGGGTGTTTCGTATTTTTATATGCCACAAACATCAAAGAAAGGAGATCTGCCTGTAGTTTCTTTCCCTAATTATCATGTTTGTTCAGATCCGAGATGTGGCAGATTATTCGATATCCGCGATAATTTTGATGAGGAGCGGTATAAGATTTATGGACCAACATGTCCCATATGCCACAGAATAGCATATCCATCAAGATTTATTGTGATGTGTGAAAAGGGCCACATGGATGATTTTCCCTGGGATTGGTGGATACATAAAGGAAAAACTACGGGTCATAAGAATTTTAAGCTGTATTCTACAGGGTATACATCAACATTAGCGGATATGTGGGTTGAATGTTTGGATTGTGGAGAAAAACGTTCATTAAGTGGTGCAATGCAAGAAGATGCTTTTGAGGACAAAAAGTGTACAGGAAAACATCCATTTAGACCGACCGTAAAGCCTGAGAAGTGTGATAGTGCTGTTATTCCGTCACAGAGGGGCGCATCTAATGTGTATTTTCCTGTAATTAGAAGTGCTATTTCTATTCCACCTTGGACAGACCCATTATATAACCTGATAGACGAGCATCTTCGAATATTGGAACAGATGATAGAAATGGGAGTTCAGGATGCGGAAACATTAATTTACAATAAATATTTTTCGGGAAACTATTCTAGGAGCGAGTTTGACAAAGCACTAGAAAATCGACGTAAAAACATAAAGGAATTTACAGAGATTAAATTGATGGAGTACTTGGCAATTACTCATCATAACGATCCGTCATATGCGTCCAACAAAAAACACTTTAAGGCGGAAGAAGACGAATTGCCTAGCGGTCTTAAAAAGTTTTTTTCGCGTGTTATAAAAATAACTCGTTTACGTGATGTGATGGTTTTACTTGGCTTCACAAGAACTGCCGCACCAGATCCAGATGCGGAACAACAAGTCAATATAGTAAAGTTAAACAAGTCAAAAGGAGAAGCTTGGTTACCGGCGGTGGAGATTAATGGAGAGGGCATTTTTATTGAATTTAATAAACAAACATTGGCTGAATGGAGTAAAAAACCGACAGTAAAGGCTCTTTCGAATCAATATGAGTTTTGCTACGAGCAGTACTGTGCCTCTAGAGGGTGGACGCAAGGAGTCAAGAAAAATGCGGAATATGTCTTGATGCATACACTAGCGCACTTGCTTATAAAAGAAATGTCATTGCAATCAGGGTACTCATCTTCTTCAATTAAAGAGAGAATATATTTCGGAGAAAATATGTGCGGAATACTGTTGTATACAGGAAGTTCCGACAAAGAAGGCTCCCTAGGTGGACTTGTGGAATTGGGCAATTATAATAGGTTGATTCCATTGTTAAAAGGGGCTCTTGAGAATGCAATGAATTGCACTAATGATCCAGAATGTATGGAGACATTACCGACTGTTGAAAAATCAAATGGTGCAGCGTGTCATTCATGTGCGATGATATCTGAAACAGCATGTGAAAACGGAAATAGGTTGTTGGATAGAGCGTTAGTGGTTCCTATTGGAGGACGAGAGGAACAGGCGTTCTTCCGTGATCTTGTGAGGGATTTATGCGATTTGGAAGTCTAAAAACGGAGTTAATATATGATACTATAAAAGATGAAATGGCGGCTTTAAATGGAGGAAGTCTTGAATGTGCATTATTTCCTAAATCATTGGCTTTAATAGAACGAGAATATCCTCAATTAAGCAGGGAGCAAGCTATTTCATTAGTAGAACTCGTGAGTAACGCGTTATCTGAAAAACAAAAAGAAAAGATAAGCTTGGTTGCTACAGTACCTCCAGCATTTTCTCTGAAAACGAAAAGGATTCAAAATGTTGTTGAAGACTTGATAAAGAATGCTAAAAAAAGCATTCTTTTGACAGGTTATTCAGTATCGGAATTTGTATCAGAAATGATAGACACATTGGTGGAGAAAAGCCAGAAAGGAGTGCTGATAAAAATTTTCTTTAATGACATTAAAAGCCAAGTCTCAATTGAAAAAATACTTCGTTATAGAAGCAAATTTTTGCAGGTTTATAATTACACAAACAAGGAAGATAAGATGGCTGCGCTTCATGCAAAAATTCTTATGGTTGATGATGCTGACGTTTTGATTTCTTCAGCGAACTTATCGTATCATGGCATGGCAGGGAATATAGAAATAGGGACTCAAGTGTGTTCAGAAAAAATAGTCAAGCAAATAAATGAATTGTTTAAACAACTTTTATTTTCTAAAGTATTTACTGCGGTGAATGAGTAACTATTAAATCAACATTATAGTGTAATTATTGTAGGGGTGTGCATGTTCTTGCACACCCCTATTTTTATACCTTTCAGGCTCTTGACAGTGAAAGTGAAAATAGATATAATAGAGGTATCAAAAACGGACGGAGCGTCCGTTATTTGGAAAAGTGAGGGCCATCACGAATGCAAACGAAGAAACCAGACTTGACGAACAAAATCAAACACTTTATTGAAGAGTATTACGGTCAGTACGGGACAAGTCCGTCCATCCGGTGTATAGCGGAGAACGTCGGTTGTAGCAAGAGCAACGTAACAATATACATCGACTATCTAAAAGAGCAAGGACTCTTGGAAATAGGGGAAGGCGGATACGAAACCGAAGTGACGCGAGCGACCGAAACGAACGTTGTTGCCGTGCCAAGACTCGGATACGTGCCTTGCGGACCATTGTCGGAAGAGTATGAGTGCATAGACGGATACGTCAGACTTCCCGCATCGTTTGTGGGAAATGCGAAGAAGTGTTTCCTGCTGACGGCTTGCGGAAACTCGATGATAGACGCAGGAATTCATGACGGAGACCTTGTGCTTGTCAGACAACAGGAAACGGCGAACTATAACGACATCGTAGTCGCGCTCGTAGACAATGAAGTGACGCTCAAACGCTATCGCCCGGATTTAGCGAATCGAAGGATTATTTTGCACTCGGAGAACAAACGAATGAAAGACATCGAAGTAGAAGAGTGCAAGATACAAGGCGTAGCCATCAAAGTAATCAAAAATTTAGAAAGTTAACAGAGGAGAATAACATGAGAACCCAAAAACATTGCGGTCGATGCGGCCAAAGGCTTGATATCGAGTACGAAGTCGATGTCCCCGTCAGCCTTGATTGTCCAAAGTGCAAAGCGCACATGATATGGACGTTTGATAAAAACGGAGACTTTGACGAAGTCGTGAGATACAAAGACGGCGATGAAATAATCGAAGAAACAACGAGAGTGGAAATGCCATGACGTATGATGCAAAATGCCCGATATGCGGCAAACTTAACAAGGACATGTACCTTGAAGAAACTGAGGGGAGATTTATCTGCGACAAATGCGGAAATGAAATTGAGATTCCGCAATTCAAAAAGCCGAAACGGATACCTATCTATGATAGCCGAACGCTTGTCGCAGCCTTAAATAATCGTTAAGCTCAACGGACACAGCCCCGTTCCGATGAGTGTGTATACGAAGGATACAGCGGCTTTTCTACTTCTGTGTAGGAAGTCCCGACCGCACAATAGCAGTAGAAAAAATCCAGAACCGAAGTATCAAAGGGAGAGAGGAGGCAATATAACAATTATGCACTTTAAAGATGGCGATGTCCCTATAAAATGGGTGTGCCTGAACTGCCGAAACATTATAGTAGGCTTTCAATGCGAAGACGGTCTTATACGAATAAAGTGTCCGCACTGCGGCACGGTAACGGTTTCAAAACTAATCAGCAGGCGTCACGTCCAAGTGGATGTGTTTGCACCGCAAGGTCAAGAACTGTTACGCTCTAACTAAATAAACTTGCGAAAGGAACTTGGTCGGTCTGAAACAGGGACAATGTAAAACCAAGACAACCAAATTGCATTAAAGCGGTAGGTTAAACCAGTAGCAGCACTTTTTTAACCACGGTTTCTATGAGTATTTGCGGGCTTTCTTTTATGCTATCCAAGTAAAACGCTTTCAATTCTTTTTTCGAAAATACAATCCTTTGTTTGCTTTTTTCTATTGCTATTTTCGTTTCCAACTCTTTTTTCTGTTGTTCGAGTTCTCGCAGACGTTTGTTTGTTGTGTCCGACATCAATCCGTTTTCGATTGCCGCAACAAGATTGTTCAAGGCTTTATCTGTTTTTGTTTTGTCTGCTATCAAAGCCGACAATGTTGGATTCGTTGCTATTTGATCGGCTTGCAACTCATATAATTTGTCCACCATCATGTTGAGAGTGCTTGTGTTTTTTATTGCGTCTATTATTCCGTTCAAAACTATCTCTTCCAATATGTCTTTGCGGATTTGCTCTTTGTGGCAACCATTGCCGAGCTTCTTTTTTCCGTATGGCGCGTTTAAGGAGTATAAAAAGGTTACGCACGAAATATGTGCGTAACCAAATGTATAGATAAATAGGGTGGCGTTTTAATTGCACAAAATCATCAATATGAGTTTTTTATAAATTCTTTGAATTTATAGGCACAGTTTAGTAGCAAAAAATTCTCGAAGAAAAAATAATACGAACCCATTATCTGAGTTCGTATTATTGGCTGTTGGTGACCCACCGGAGATTCGAACTGTGCAAAAAATAGTTATTTTGCGTGATATGTACTGATAATAGTACATTCAACCGCTTGAAAAATATCGCCGTCAAGGCGATTTAGCGATAGCGTAGAACAAGCGCACCGGGGTGCGCAACTGCCGTATGGTTATTGCGTGGAAGATGTCCTTTGTAATTGTACGTGATAGCCGTTGCAGGTGTCTTTGTT
>UMCV01005791.1_pt1 | contig 18307 bp, 17 predicted proteins | sample 1964311 | NCBI WGS metagenome assembly UMCV01 (sample SAMEA4835976, study PRJEB28245) | human gut metagenome | biome: gut microbiome; material: fecal sample | place: Denmark | collected 2008 | reverse complement strand
TTTTCTTAACTTTGCATGCACAATTCATTATAGAATAACAGTTAATAGTTTATAGTTTACGATTGATTTCGTGGTTATTTGATGATAAGTTGCAGATTTCTTGTGATTTTCTTGGTGGTTTCGAAGAAAAAGCGTATTTTTGTGGCAGAGTTAAACGTTTAAAAGGAGAAGATTATGGCATTAGAGATAAGAAGCATTCCTGTTTTGACAGGTGAGACCGCTGAACGATTTGTTCGTGAGGCAGAGGAGAATGAACGCAATCCACAAAGAAAGGCATTGCGAATGTCATTTGATGACGTTGAGAAGATTTTGATTCGTTCAACTGCTAATTTGAAAGCGCATGGAGGAAAGAGTCCTTTTGCAAAGTAATTGCTCTCTTTATCGAGTTACGACAAAAGAGGAGCTTGATACTTTTAGCTGTGGCGATAAAGACCTTGATGACTTCTTTCATCGAGAGGCTTGTCTCTATGATGGGCAATTATTAGGGAAGACATATTTCTTTGCAACTGAAAGAAGTGGTAAGGATGAAATAGTCTGTGCCTTTACATTAGCTAACGACAGTATCAAGGCAGCTTTAATTCCAAATGCTTCAAGAAATCGAATACAGAGGAAAATTCCTAATTCTAAAAGAACAAGGAGTTATCCTGCAGTATTGATTGGAAGACTTGGAGTAGCCAAGGATTTTCAAAGTACTCATGATGGTATTGGATCACAAGCGATAGACTATATCATATCTTGGTTTTTGTTACCAGACAATAAGACTGGTTGTCGTTTCATTGTTGTTGATGCTTATAATAAGGAAAATGTGCTTCATTTTTATGAAAAGAATGGCTTCAAATTCTTGTACTCTACTGAGAGTTTGGAGAAAGAGGCAAATCATATTCCTGAAGATGAGTGCTTAGAGTCAAGAATGATGTATCTTGATTTGTTGGGTTATATAAGATAAAAAACAAGAGGTAATCTTTTGGATCCTTCTTAACTCTTTTTTGTCCCACAGATCTCACAGATTTACACAGATGGGGCGGGTGTGAAGTCCGCAGTGAATGATAGGCAATTGCTCATTCGCACACGGATCTCACGGATCTCACGGATAGGGCAGACGTAAAGTCTGCAGTGCTGTATTTCTACCTCTCCGTCTCTCCTGTAAGGAGAGCTCCACCTTTCTCACCGAGCCTCTCTTCAATAGTCTTTACAACCCCTTCGGTTCCCCTTGTAGGGGACAGAAACCATTCTCGAAATGAGAAGGATGTAACCGCCCTCTGTGCTGTTTTTTCGAAAATCACCCCGTCCCTCTTTACCCTTAAAGAGGGCTCCACCTCTCACCCCGACCCTCTCTCCTCAGGAGCGAGGGAGGAAACCGCCCTACTCGGTGCTCAGAACCGCTTCGCTCTAAGGTTGGCGGACCATCAAAGGTCTTCGCCATATTTTGCGGGATGGGACCGCCTGGCTGTTGCGGGAGGAGATCTAATGCTGCATCAAAGCCCTCGCCATGGTTGTGCGGGATGGGACCGCCTGGGGAAAGCTTGCTGAGGTAGGGAACTTTTGCATCAATTAAATCTTTATACTGCATAAACCATGAGAATAACTGAGGAAGAAATCGGTGATTTGTAGAACTTTTATTCGGTGATTTACCGCTGACTTTCTTGCTGATGGTGGAGAGGTACTTCGGTGTGATACTGATATCAAGAGCAGCGTGGCTGTAGGATGAATATAAAAAGAATATAAAAGGAAAAAGCGTGCAAGCCACATCATAGTCGCCTGCACGCTTTTTTTGTCATCTAAATTTCTGATGATTTCCAATCGAACACGATGGTGTTGTCTTCTTTGATATTGAAGCTCATACCTACCTTGATAATTTCCTTGCCGCTCATGGCAAAGGCATCGGCATAATGCTTGCTTTCTATCTGCTCAAGAGCCTCCTGGGCAGTCTTTCCAAACTTCAGCTCCATTACATAGATAGTATCGTCCGTCTCCATGGTTATATCAATTCTCCCCTTTGACGTATGTTGCTCCACTATAATCCTGAAATTCGTGAGCAAGGCAAAGATGATATACATCGTTTGCTGGTAATGCCCTTCGTAATGGGTGTTGTTGCAATAAGGCACAGTCTCCCAAAACGATTTCAGCAACTGTAATGCTTCGTCTATCTTGCGCTGTTTAATAAGCACCGACATCTTGGCGATGGTAGTATTACACATCGCAGTCTTTGAGGTCAGATAATGAGGCAACAAACTTCTGTACAATCCAACTCTTATTTCCTTGTTGGGAATGGCTAGGGTATAGAGCTCCGTTTCTTCATCATAATCCTTGATGGTGATGTAGCCACTCTGATAGAGCAGCGGCATGATGGTGGTCATGGTTTCCGTGGCAGCATCAAAGTCATCCTTTCCGGCTTCCATGCTCTCGCCCAGGTTCGCTGGCAGAAAGTTGAAATTGCGCATCATATTGATCAGATAAGTAGGAGTGCCAGATCCAAACCAGTAGGAATCAATCTTCTGCTTGGCAAAGCAGGTTAATAAGCTGAACGGATTATAAACGTCTGGAGAAGGCCATGTAAAATGATAGCCGTCATAATTATCCTTTAACTTAGCTAACGTCTGCTCATACGATAAGTTTAATTTTTCAGCAAGTGCCTCTATGTCATTCCGCATTCCGTTCACCAGTTCATCTTCCGTAATTCCGCAAATGCCGGCATACGGCTCGTCCATACTGATATTGGTGATGTTCTTCAATTCGCTGAAGATGCTGAGCTGAGAGAATTTGGTGATGCCTGTGAGGAATACGAAGCGGAGCAATTTCTCGCATCCTTTTAGCGGACTGTAGAAATTGCGCATGGCGTTGCGAAGTTCTTCCAGTTTTTCATCCTCGTGCACCACATCAAGCAAAGGGGCATCATATTCGTCAATCAGTATTACCACTTGCTTGCCCGTTTCCCTATAGGCAGTCTGGATAAGTGAGATGAGGCGGACGTTGGCATCAACAGCCGGATTCGTTCGAAAGTTTGTAATCCTATCGGATATAGTTTTCTTGCCATAATTGCTCGCCTTTCTTTTAAGTGATATTCTCTTTGTTGGCAAAGATACGAATAAATGGTGAAACCACCAAATTAAAAACATCTTTTCTTCATTTATGCCCCTTATCTCATTTCCTTATACCTTTTATTTCTTTTCTCCCTTCTCTTATTTCTTTTCTCTCCTCCTTTTATTTCTTTTCAGGCTTCCTCTTATCTCCTTTCTTCCTTCTTGCTGTATTAATAATGGGTTAATCTCGGGAAAAGTCTTGGTTGATTATAGGATAAAATGTTCTTTAACCCTATTGAAATCTCCGTTCATTGACGTTGAACCGCGGTTCAGCGTCTATGAATGGCGGTTCATCGACGTTGAACGGACATTCAACGTCTATGAACGGAGATTTTATCTAAGTATAAATGTTTCTTTTCTCAGTTGAAAGAACTGTTTTAGTAGGTTAAAATCCTTCTTTTACCCCTCTTCTTGCTCTCATTCATTCGTTTTCTTGCTCTCATTCACCCGTTTTGTGAGGGTGTGTCATAAGCTTCTTAGGATATAGATAAGGCACGGATTACACGGATTTTCGCAGATTTCTTTTGATTTTCTTTGGCGGTTTCAATAAAAAAGCGTAACTTTGCGGCAATAAACTATAAAATGAATAATGACTATGATGGGAATATTACAAGTTGCCTCTTATTTATACAAGCGCTATATGGATGATTTTGGCGTTCGTATTGATGAAATGAAGTTGCATAAGCTACTTTATTTCACGCAGCGTGAGTGCTTGATTCAAAAGGGCGAACCCATGTTTGATGCACAATTTGAGGCTTGGAAATATGGTCCTGTCATGGTTCAGATTCGCCAGCATTATAAAAATGATTCTCTCCCAGAATTAATGGATAAAGAGCAGGTTGTACAATATGAGCCAGTGTTTGATATGGTGTTTAAAACTTATGCTCCACAGAAGTCTTGGAGTTTGAGTACTTTAACGCATGGAGAGTTTTCTTGGAAACACGCAAGAGAAGGCTATGATGAACAGGATTCATCTGAGGTAGAGATGAAAACAGAAGACATTATGGTTGATGCCAACAGGGTTCGTGAAAGACGAGCAGTTTTGCGTCAATTAAATCTTTATACTGCATAAACCATGAGAATAACTGAGGAACAAATGGCTTTGATACATTCTCTTCGTTGTGAACGGCTGGCTTCTAATGAAGAGAATTTGCGATTGATCGATTCTTTCTATAGCACTCGAAACAACAATGTTGCGGATGCTTTGCTGAATGAGGCCTATCAAGAAGATGAGTCTGGTGTTGTTGCCTATTATGTGGTGAAAGATAGCGATGCTAATGTGTTGTTCTTCTTTTCTTTGAAGTGTGGATTGTTGTTTGATGAATTCATAGAAGGAGAAAAATTGACTAGGCTCAAGGAACTTTGTTCTACTTTGTCTGAAAAGCTGAATGGTGGAAACGTGCCAGAAGAAGATAGGGATGGATTGAAAGCCATTTTGGAATCTGTTAGGGCAAAAAAAGGATTGAAGAAAGATGAAGTGGCTCGTATTCTTCATACTACAACAGATTCTCAGGAAATCAATTCTATTTTCGACAAAAACATCAAGAATGTGGGCAAAACCTTTGCTGGTGTGGAGATTGTGCATTTCTGTGCCAATGATGATTGTCGTGAAGTTTGGGATAAATATAATCTTGACCAAAGTCTGGGAGCAATCGTCTTTTGGCATTTTATCGTTCCTTTGATTTTTGAGTTGAGAAAGATTGTTGGTTGTGAATATCTTTTCTTATTTGCTGCTGATTGTGACCCTGATGAGCATCTTGTGAACTATTATAGCCAAAAGTTGAAATTTAAGAAAGCAGACGAGCATAGTGCTGCAATGCCGATTTATGATTTTACATGTAAGTTCATGTATCAAGAAATTGCGGAATTAGAAAAGAAGCGAATGAAGTTCTATGAGAACTTTAATCATGATGAAGATGCTGTCTAATCTTTTCTGACTGCATCAGGTCATAAAGAACTGGGGCAAAATCATATTGTTTTTTAAACCAGATCACTGCTGTCCCGTTTAGAAATCATCGGTTTAAATAGGCTAGGATACCATATGAGTGCAAAGGTACAAAATCAAATCGAATACACAACTTCTAGAACATAAAATATTGGATATTAATAACTTATATAATAATCGCCCAGACTAAACGGGACACTAGTGCAGATTTGAGTGAAGCTAAGAATCAAGAAATCCACAGCTGGCATGTTAGCCTGCTGTGGACTCTCTGTTATTTTACCCTGAAATTATAATAAAAGTGTAAGCATCCTTATAATATTGTCTTAGTTATCAATTATTTTCTTACTTATCAATCGTAATGGCATCGCTTTGTAGCGGCCTGTGTTATTACCATTACTGCCACTCACGAAACTGATGTAGGTATGGGTTTTTCCCTTCACCTTCACAACACCATAATAGAACAGGCCTTTCACCTTCAGGCTTTCATCTCCACCCTCTGCTAATTCGTATTTGTTTGCCATATCTATCGTTGAATTCTCTTGTTTGTTTTACAACACGAAGATAAGTGAATTCTTCGACATGACAAAAATCCTGGGCAACTTTTTGTTGCCCAGGATATTATAAAAGTTAAAATTTATAGTGTTGCGGAATGAAGGAAATATAATTATTCGAAATATGTGTCGTAAACGGTAAATTCTCGTTTGCCTTCCACTAGTATCTCTTTGCCTATCTTTTCGCCAATCCATCCATTGTCCTGTCGGAAACTGATGTACAACTGTTTGCCAATCGATTCCAATATCCGTTCAGGGTCGATCATATCGTAGTAGATGGTAGTCTCAGAGCCATCCGATATCATCTCACCGTTAGGTTTGTTCCTGTATTCATCTTTATCTGTATGTATGTAGATATACAGTGGACCCTTGCTATTTCTTTTGTCGTGTATCGTTAGTCGGTTTTTGTCGAGCACGGCACTGCTCGATTTCACGCATCGGGTGTTCAAGTATTTATACACACCGGTATTCATTAAGTTGCTGCCCCCTACATACCTAACGCTTATCATGCTTTTGCTACCACTCGACAGGCGCACCACATTGTACCAATAGCCATATTCGGGGCTGTTGAAATCGAAGCCTTGGTTGCCCGAAACGATGGTAGCCGACCAATAGTAGCCTATCGATGGGTTGGTCACCTCATATCCGTTGTGCATGCCTCCACGGGGGAACCGTATGCTTTTGCTTTGGGCGGTGGTGGCAGCCGGCAGTTCGACAGACTGGTAGGTGGTGCCGTTGCTAGTGGTGCGTGTCACCAGAGTCATTTCAGGTGTCAGTTGCTTCCACAGTGAGGCGGTAGGTATAGAGAAGCCCGGAGGACAGATGTCGGCCATAGCCGAGTTCCTGTCTTTTCCCTCTTTTATGCGATAGTAGCCTCCGGGATCGTCTACAGAAGTTGCCCCTAGGTTTCGGTCGAGCATCTTCACACCTTTTTCACTCTCTATCAGCTCATAGTAGTACCATCCCGTTGTGTTGGTTCGGTTGCTTGCCGGCTGATAGGTGTTCTTTTCCTCCCAGAATATGCCCGTATGGTAGATGTCGTATATTATTTTGTGCCCATCTTTGGTTGTTATGGTGAATCGTCCGGTCCATACGCTTTCGTCGTTCGGGTCTTTGGCCTTGATGGTGTAGACACCACCATCGGCTTTTACCTCGGCTTTTTCCTCGACTGCCTTGTCGACCTCGTAAGAGTCTCCGGTTTTCTTCTCAATGGTATAATGGTAGTTGTTTTCACTGCCTATGCCTAGTTGCAATCCATTGTTGCGCTCTGAGGTTCCGCCCATAGCTTTGCGTGATGTACCATTCACCTCGTTGAGAATGAAATTGATGTAGTCTCGTCCGTCTTTACCGTCGCCTTGCAGTCCGTAGATTTTTGTTACTCGGTCTTTTTTTAAGTTGCTACCTTTCTGCACTATCACGATGTCGCGTTTCAGTACGCCGAAAGTTACGGTAAGTGTGGTGTGTCTTATTTCCTCACTAGGATTCTTGAGGCAGGTGAAGGTCAGTTTGTAGCCTTTGCCTGCCGACGAATAGCCGGTTGAAGAGATGACTGTTCCTTCATCTTTGCTGACGTCTGTCAGCCAGTTGTCTTTGGGTGTGCTGAGCTTAGGCGTAATGTTTTCAGCTTTTACACCGTTGCCCCACATAGTGACGAAGTAAGCCTCTCCGCTACTGTATGTCTTCGCATCGGCCTCTACCCGCACGGTGTCGCAAGTCCCTAGTTCGTAAGCCCCGTTGGATATGAGGTTGGTCACCTTGAAATTGTAGTCTTTTATATCTACCTTGATGTTGCCTGCCGGAGCATTCAGAGCATCTTCTTTAGAGTCGTAGCCTTTACCTGTGGCGGTCACGGTTATCTTGTATTGGTGGTTGCGCAGCAGGGGCAGTTTGTTGCCCTCAGCATCCAGAAAGTTGGCCGTGTAGTATTCTCCGTTTGCTTTGATTACTATGCGCGAGTCGACCGTTGCAGGGGTTTCGAAGAGATAAAGCTCGGCGGGGTTGGATTTGTCGCAATCGCCTATCGTTTTGTTCAGCTCGTCTCCGGCCGGTTCGTTCGTGTTTCCGTCAGTATAGTTCTTGGGAGCGATACTGCCTTGGTTGGCCGTTTTGGTGATTTCCCAACCCGATATCACGAAATTATCTTTTATCGTATCTGCTTTGTTCAGAGTGGCCATCGCCACATTGCGCAACAGGCTGACCGTGTTGCTCGTTCCGCTTTTCAGTTTACTTATATTGATATGTCCCCAAAGTACGGGTGGCGATGGTATCTCATCGCAGTACACACCGTCAAGTTTCGCAATGTTGTTTTTGCCTTTCAGTATGGCATTGCCGTTGGCAACAATGTGAATGTCGGTTGTCTTGGTATTGACATCATTGATGATCAGGGTGTTGTCGCTGAAATTGCTTGACTCGACCTTTCTCATTGCCACACAGCTGCCTTGGTCATCGTATTCGATGACATATAAATCGTTGCCACTGATTGTCTCATCGGTATTGGCTCTTGTGTTCACTACGGTAGTGGCGGGAACGACCAACCGTAGTGTCACCTTGCCGTTATCGAAATAGTCTGATCCGCTGAAAATGTCGTCTGAACAGGCCGACATCAACAGACATATCGTCAGAGCCAGTAAAATCTTTGTGTATTTGCTGTTCATCTTCTAGTTCTCCTTTTTTGTTTTGTGTTTGTGGTAGTCGGGGGAGTGCCCTCATGCCAACTTCCATCCTTGTAATATCCGGTGTAGTTCTTGAAGCGTTTGCCACCGAAGAGAATACCGTATTCTTGGTCGTTGCCGTCTTTGTTTTTCACAATGACATATTTGTATTCTCGCCCTTTGACACACCAGAATGTCAAGGTGGAGAGTTTCCAACCAGCGTATCCGCTAGGAACGTCTTGGCTGAATCCTTGACTATTGGCCTTACCGTATAGGGATTTACTACCAGTATTTATGTACCAGTTGTCTATGATATTACCTTGATGGTACATTTTAAATGTTACCAGATGGATGTCGGGTTTGCTCTCGAAAAATTCGTGTAGGTTGGAAGTAGGGTCGTAGACAAACCATCCTTCGCGGTTCATGAAATCGAAGAGCTGCACTCCCGGTTCCATATGGTACGGATATCGCTGGTAGTCATTGTTTTCACCACTATTGAACATTATCAGTGTTTCGCCGGGTTTGGGATATTTGTCTTTCGCTCCTGTGATGCTGCACCATCCTGGTTTATCTGTGGATAGTTCGAAAAGCTCCCACCCCTCGTTTTCCGGATCCTTACTCATGCTTACTCCCGGCCAAGAAGGCTTATCTTGACCTTCTTTTTTGCCGAAGAAATACCACACGCTTTGGGGGATATTGTTATCTGAGGTCATGCCATACTGGGTGTATAGGTATATGTTATAGTTTGGCCATTCGTTGTCGGTGGTAAGGTTGCCGGTGTTGATGTGTGCTCCATTTTCCCCAGTTCGGCTATCGTTGAGGGCAATGAAATGTATTCTATAGTCGTTCAGAGAAGGAATGACCGTAACCTTCACTTGCTTCTTCAAATCGTCGTATTTCGAAATGCTTGGGGAGACGGTGAAAGATGATGTCCATGTGTTTGTGGCATTTCCGTCTGATTGGAGCATTATTTTTCCCTTTGATGAAGTTCCCGTCGGATACGTTATCGTCACCTTGTCTTTGTTGGCGCTGTTGGCGCTGGTGAGACTCTCTTTATCAATCTTTATTCCGCCAAGGTTGGTCTCGTACAAGACGGCATACGTACTTTGCTTACCTTCCTCCGTGTGTATCTCCACTTCGAGCGGTGTGACGTTGAGGAAAGGCGTTACATTGTATTGCACGTCAATGTATTTCACGAGATTGTTGGCGTGGATGGCTACCACTGCCGTACCGGTAGTATTCTTATCATATTTGTCTATCTCTATATCAGGATTGACGGTGAAGAGGATTTGTCCGCTCTGGACTGTTGCCAGAACAAGAGGTTTCTTGCCGATTTTACTCACGCATTCCACCGTTACCTCTTTGGCGTTTGTTTTATATCCGATAGAGTCGTTGTATTGTGAGGTGACGAGTATCTGTTGGCCGGTTTTATTGTCGTGGTCAAATTTGCTGTCGTCGTTGCTGTCGACGGACTTTCCTGTGCGCGACACCCATAGCGATGTTTGGCTGAAGTCGGCATAGACATCCATCAATTTCCACTCAAAGACACTCATATTGATCTTCATATCCATTTTACCCTTGCCGGTGATGCTGGCAGTCATATCGTAGAACGTACCTCGTTCCAACTCGCCTCCCGATTTATTCCCTGCTTCGCCTCCCAAGGGCAGTTGGTAGGTGTGGGTGATTGTGGTCTCGTCTCCGGCGGGAGTAAGTTCTGTACCTTTAATCTCAAGATAGGTGTTTTTACCGGTTTTATTGGTAATGTTCTCCGGAAGATAGAGGGAGTCGGTATAGCTCCATTGGTCTTTGTTGAAGTCAAAATCATTGACCGTGAGCGTCTTTTCTTGTGTTCCAGTTCCATTGTTTCCCTGTTCGGCAAACAGTCCCCCTGTGTTTACAATGTCTTTCACCGTGATTGATGTAATCTTCAACCGGTTGGATCCGAAAGAGTTTTTGGAGAAACCAGTGTCAGTGTTGTCGAAACGCAACGAGAACTTCACCTTGGAGCAAACAAAGATCATGTTGGCTGTTATGGTGGCCGAGGTGTTCGGGCTCACTTCCAGCTTATTGTTATCTTCGTTATTTTTGTATTCGTATAGTAGTGGCAGCTCACCTTGCACCGGCAAATTGCCGCTGCTGAAGTCGAGCGTTTTTGCCTTGAGTTCTCCTTCTGTTGTGTGTATGCTTATGCCCGGAATGTTGGCCGTCAGATATATTTTGTATTCCCCTTGCTTGAGGTCGCAGTAGAACACTCGATAGTTGTTGTCGGATGAGAGTTGGTTGATGTCTATTCTGCGCACCACGGCCTCGCCCTCGCCTTTTCCGATGGGATAGGCGAAGAACCAAAGGTCGGTTATGACTCCTTCCTTGCCCGAAATGTCAGCTTCTTTGTCCGAAATATCGTCACCGTCGGTAGTGCCTTCTCGTGTGACATTGCTGTAGGGGATATATACAGTCACGGAATGTGTCGGGCCGTCAGGTCCAAACCCGCAGTCCGAACATCCTGTTGTCATCAGTAGGATGGCTATGTTGAATAATAACAAAATATACTTTCTCATGATGGCAATTGTCGTTTTTACAAGTCGTTGTTGTTAAATACTATTCGCCAAGCGTTGATTTGCAGCGACAGCACCACTTCGGCGTTGTTGCTGTCACGACCGATGAGCAGTATGATTTGATAGTTGTTCTCACGGTCGAGATACTCCTGTAGAGACATGTCCTTGTATTTGTCTAGGCGCATCATCTCCAGGTATTTCACCAAGTCGATGTTGAACACATCCCGGTTGGTCTTTTGGTTGTGTACGACGAACCGCGACGCTTTGTCGGTGGTTAGTCTGAGGGTGGCCATCTCTGCCAATAGGGCGGTATTGGTGGGAGCGGTCTGATTGTCTATAACGGCCTCATTCATGCTGTAGGGGCGATATTCCAGCGCCGGGCAGTCTGTGAGGTTGTTGCGGTAGTCGTAGGTATGATTGGCCGCTTTTATGGCCAGTGAATAGTCGTTGGCCGTAAGAGGCTTGTCGTCCGCCGACTGTATCAACACCTTGAATCGGTTGACATCTTTTACCAGTGGGACTACAGCCCGGCTGGGTGCTGTCTCGCTGACGGTGAAATGTTCAGTGATACCGTGCCACAAGTCTTCGGGCGACTTGTCGTAGACGGTCTGTGTATCGCCGAGCTTCAGATTGAGCTGCAGCTGGTCGATGCTGTTTTCTGTGGTGGGTTGTTGGGGTGAGATGTTGTAGCACGAAGGCGTGTTGTCTGTTCCTGCCCATGCCACCAGTGTGTACTGTCCAGCTTGCAACTGGAGTGGTAGACTATAATTCCCATCGTGTTGTGTGATGTGGTCTTCAACGGATGAAACGAACCGCCCACGGTCATCATAGATGAACAGCTTCACCCAGTTCACCTGCGAAGGAAAGGCATCGGCGAACTCCATGTTGTAGTTATAGACGAAGCGCACCTCGCACGGACATGGCTTCTCATCCTCGTATACGCAGGAGGAGAGCAGGGCAGTCAGTGCAAGACACAACACTATCATCGGATAATAAAAGCGGTTGTTATGCATAATGTAAATATTGGTGGAAAGCTTGTTCCATTGTGGGGTATCTCCTTCTTGTTGCCAGAAAGGAGATACCGAGCTTTTGTTTATATTCGTATTCTGTATTTATTGGCGGCTTATTCCAAATCTAAGTTTTGTTTAACCACACGCCATTTCTTGATGTTGACTTTCACCTGTATGGATGCTTCTGCCTTGTCGTCAGGATCTGTAGGGTCCTTATAGGTGGGCTTGCTGTAGCCCAGCTTCTTGATGTTGTCTACTGTCAGTTCATACCAGAAGTTGCGCACCACTCCATACTTGTCTTGCTCCATAGTTACTGTGCTTGTTGGGTTGTGCTTAATCCATGCGGTGTAGTAGCAGTAACCCTCTTTGTTGGTCTGAATATCGTCATCGCTTTCATTAGTTTTGAAAGCTTCGTTGACAGCTGATGCATCACCGACCGTGGTTGCAATGGCCTTGTACAAGCGTGCAGCTGCCTTACTTTTGAAGACATAGCCGTTGTATGAATAGAATGTTCCGTCTGCCTTGTCTGCTGTAGTGGCTTCAGTGAATATTTTATCCGTGATGGCTTCGTCTTTATCTGCAAGGTTCAGTACTTTTGCAAACATCTGGCTGTAGTTATCTGTTCCATCTTTAGCCAGTTCTGTATAATACTTGCCTTCAGGTTTGTAATTCACTTTATAGACAACGCCAGTGGTCTGACCGTTTAACTGGGCTTCGGCTTTCATCGTATTTTCCGGACAATAGAATGTGGCTGTGCTTGGAGCAGGGAAATCCGTTGCGCTTGTTTGCTCGAAGTTTGCTGTACAGTAAACTGCGTCTATCGAAGTTTGGTCATAGTTCGGATCCATAGGGTAAGGCCATTCGCCAGCAACAGGTTTGTTCGTTGCCTTCTGCCCATCCTTTACAAGATACATCTTTTTATTCAAGTTAATCAGGCTGGCACCTTCCAACGTGGCCGTGGCTATCTTGTTGTCTCCTACCATTACATTAAAGGATTGGTTGTCGGTATTGCCGAATGTAACCTTTGAAACGGCACGTTCAACGTCTACTGTCAAGAGATTCAAGTTGGTTTTTCCATCTGTCATCTCTTTTCCAGCATCATCTACTTCTTTTCCGGTCGCACCCATCTCAACGATATCTTGCGCTTTCGGGGCAAAAGTATTGGTCATGAAGAAGTTGTCCGTTGTGGAGAGTTTGGCTATGTCGGTTATACCGAATTCCGCCTTCATATCTGTAGACCCTTTGATGATAGGGGTTAATGCGTCTTGGCTGTTCTTGTAGTTGGCCAAGACGTATACCTTATACTTGCCGGGAGTACATTTGAATGGTTCTGTGACACGAACGAGTTTGTCAGCATCGTCTGCGTTCGTTGCTGTTTTCAGTTTTGGAGTAATGACCTGCATAGCAATGCCATTCTCATTGGCCAACACCACAGTAAGGTCTTTGACGGTGTATTCTGCATCGTCACCATAAGCTTCGTCACCGGTATTCATACCATCGAGGGGGTTGGCACGCGTGGTAGCACTGTTTGCTACAGAAATGGCAATCTGTGCGTAGGTTTTGCCTTCGCTAGTGGTTCCATCACCACCGTTTAAAGCTTCATCGTTCGATGAGCAACTGGTAGCCAACAGGGCTAGCCCCGTCATGCCACAAAAGAAAAGTTGTTTTGTTTTCATGTGTTAAGTAATTAATTAATTGATTATATATCAGAATTTCTCTTTCTCACTTCTTCCAGATTCATAGCCGCTTTCGGGTCGTTGGCCTCTGCAGCCTTTTTCCACCATACCACGGCCTCTTCTTCCTTGCCTTCTTTCCAAAGCAGACAGGCACGCGTGTTCCATGTAAACGGTTCGTTCGCCGTGTGCTGCAGGTATTTCTCAGCCTTGGTGGTGTCGTTTCGTTGCAGTGCGATTATCGCGGCGTTGAGGTTGGCTATGGAGTGGGTGGGGTGGCTGTCGGCAGCAATCATCAATGTGCGGTCTCTTTGCGCTTTGTCGTTGCCATAGAATGTGTCGGCCACGGTGTAAAACTCGTAGACGTTGAGTTCTTCGGGATGGGTCTCAACCATCTTTCGTGCTTCTTCCGGTGTTCTTTCCCGGCTGTAGTATTCCACTCTGAATATATTCTTCCTCAGCATGGGATAAACTGTGGTCAGCAGGATTCTGTAAGGTTCGCCACTGCCTATCGACTTTATGGACTCTTCCCTTTTGTCCAAATCGTTTTCTCTCTTTATGACTTCCATGATAGAACTTTTGTATGGTATCTCCATCTTGGACAGAATTTCCTTCAGTCCATCCCAGTTCTCACCCCTAGGTGTTACTGTCAACAGCGAGTTGGCAAATGAATATCTTTTGCTCACGTAGCTTTTCAATGCCTGGGCGCGGCCTTCTGCCAACCACTTGTTGTGGTTCAGCGTGCCTTCGGGCGATGCATAGCCTGCGATGTCAATTCGGTTGATGACATAGACAGGGTTGTTCTCGACAGCTGTCAACACCGAATCTATCTTGTTTAGTTCTTGGCGGTTGCCATAGCGATTGGGTAGCAGGATGGTCTTGTTGACAGGGTATATCAGAAAGGCATCGCAACTCTTCGTCCTGATATCGTATTCTTTAGGACATTTCATCTCGGTCGACAGTGCCAGTTGCGGTGCATACAGCAGGTCGCCTACGGTCTGTTCGTTGTCGAGCAGCCCGCCACAGGCACACCCTACCACCTCTTCTCTAAGTATCAATCGAGCCTTGTCCATCCATGGCTGTCGGTCGATGTTGGCTTTGTATTCCACAAATCGGGTCTTATTGCCTTCCAGTGTGATGTAGGGCTTGTCGGTTGGTACGTATGAATTACCGGAACGACGGTCTTTCAAGGCTCGTGTGCGTCCGCTTATCACCACAGGTGCCAGCTCTACCGAGTGGCTGTTGTCATCGGTGCGTATGATGGGTATGATGGTACGACGGTGCTGGCTCTTGACGGTCTGTTCTCCTAGGTCGAGTGTGAACGTCAAGGCTATCTGTCCGGCTTTGAGACGTATGGTCTCGTTGTTCACCCCACAGAAGTAGCCATGGTTGTTGTCTGCCATGGTAGTGGCAGGCTGTATGTATAGGAGGACGGCTCCCAAGAGGTATTTATTTATAATGTTCATCTTCATATTTGTTTATGAGTTAACGTTACAGACAGTATATCAGATTAATGGCGGCCTTGGTTGGGCCGATGTAGTTGTAGTGTGACTTTTCAACGGGCTTGCCACACTCCAGGCAGTCGTACTTCTTGTAGTCGACATAGAGATAGCCCACGCCCACCGACAGCTCAAAGTTCCATCGGGGTGACATGACCCATTGGTAGCCATAAGACAAGCCTCCACCGGCGGCCCAGCCTTGATAACGGTTGTCGCGCAACGATGGGAACAACCCGAAAGGCAGCTTTATGCCTCCTGCATTGAATTGTCCTCCCAACGCATGGATGCCGAAGAAGTGTCCGTTGAAGGTTTCGCACGTCCAGTATCGCAGTTCGGGTTGCACGAGCCAATGTTTCAACTTCTTGGTATCTGAGAATTGCCAAGGCTGCCACCCTCCACCTACAGAAAATGAGTGCTTGTCACCAGTTGCGACTTCTATCGCCAAGTTGGGGGTTGATGTGGCAAGATAGGGTATATTTGTCTTTATGGCTACTTTCTGCGCTCTGCTAGAGAAAACAGCCAATACAAGTAAGACAGACACTATAAGTAATTTTTTTTGTTTCATCATCCGAATCAATTTCATTTTTTGCACTTCTATTGAGAACTTGCCGGCTTATCCTTGTAACATGGTGGATGTCACCGGGTTTCCTTTTCGGCTGCAAATTTAAGAGAAAATCCAATACGAAGCAAGAAAAAGTTTCAAATAGGCTACATTTCTTTGTGCAAACGTTTGCACGCTTTATGCAACCTGTTTACGCACACACATCATCAAGCACATGATTGATGGCTGCCTTAATCATTTCCAGTGCCATGCCATGTTTCTTCTTCAAAATACTTAATGTGTTGAAAAGCAGTTTTATCATCCATCTAACTATTAATCTTTATTAATTATACATAGAGATATACCATATATATGAAATATATTATGTATCTTTGCACCAAAGTAGAACCATTTAAATAAATACACTTATGAGTACAGTTTCAGTAACACCTTCTAAAAGAAAGATCATTGACTTAAAAGATGATACTTTTAAGACTCTATCCATTATGGCTATTCAGAAGGGAACCAACCTCAAAAACTATATTGAGGATATACTCAATGGCATAGCCGAAGATTACGAAGACGCAAAGCTCTATGCTAAATTAAGAAAAGAGCAGCCAGAGGGTCTCATCCGTGCCAACAAAGAAGAACAAGAAGATTTTGAAAAGTGGTTAGGCGTATGAATGTCGAATTTTCCAAAGCCTTTGTCAAAGCTTCCAAACGTCTTTCAGGCAAGATGCTCGATTCTTTAAGACGTACGATAGTAGAAGTTAAAGCAGCCAAAGGTATTCAAGATATCTCTGACTGCAAGAAACTTGTTGGGTATCGTAATATATATAGAATTCGTTTAGGTGACTATAGAGCACTATTTACTCTAGAAATTGAGTTTTCTGGCGATACTATATTCTTTCAATATCTTGCTCCACGAGGCGAAGCCTATGGTAAAAAGATGAAAACAGAACTTAAACGAATAGACAAAGAATAATTATATTATTCAGTCTCCAATGTATCAATCTTCTTAGTAAGAACTTTATTACTAATTAATTTTTTAGTTGTGATATTGGCAGTATTTCCTGATTCCATGAAGCGTACCTTGGAGATGGAATGGAACTACCCACAAGTCTTTCGCTTGTGGGTAGTTGAATACTATCACTCTCTTTGATGGAAAGAATCATTGAGAATTTTACACATGTCATCAAGGTGTTCTTCTGCCAGGAAGAATGAGGGTGAAGAGGCCTGGTCTATCATCATGACCAGTTCCTGGTCCAGCACATACTGGTTCGGTATTTGTTTTTAGATGAATGCTTCCAAATATCCTCTTGCCCCGTAGAGTGGTACATTTGTGATGCCGTCCTGCTCCCGATAGTCGCTCATGGAAAAGCGCAAGCCTTTCATTCCGGGATATTTGGCTATAGTCGCTTTCAAAGACTTTGACTGAAGATTCTCCTCTGCCTTCACTTCTACCGGTATGACCTGCATTCCTACCTGAATGACAAAGTCTAGTTCCAGCTGGCTGTTTTCCTTACTATAATAATATATAGGAATCTGGCGCAGCGATTCCAGCTGACAGCAAATGAAGTTTTCCGTAAAATCACCCTTCCCGGTATTGTCATTACTAGGAAGCAGAAGCAAGGCTGGCGGAGTTTTACTCATAGCCCCCAGCAGTCCACAATCCAAGAGATACAATTTGAAGGCACTGACATCCTCATGAATCTTCAGAGGAAGACCTAAAGTCTTCACCCTACTGATTTTATATACCAGTCCTGCATCTATGAGCCATTGGATTGCCAACTCATAATCCTTGGCTCTGGCACCTTGTTTTACAACACCATAGATGAACTTTTTATTCTCTTTGGCTAGTTGGGAAGGGATGGAGTTCCATACCTGGTTGATTCTTACTACCTGCTCTTTTGGTGCATGCTTGGAAATGTCTTTTTCGTAGGCCCGAATAATTTCCTCCTGTACTTCCCTTACGGCATTTGCATCATTGGTTTCTATGAACTTATTTACGGCTTCGGGCATACCGCCAACAAGGTAATATTCACGAAGATGCTGAATATAGAGTGTTCTGAGCGATTTTACCACATCCCACATTCCATGCTGCAACAGATCCATACGCTGCTTGAAACCACGTGCCCACAGAAACTCCTCGAATGTCATCGGATACATTTCCAGGGTGTTAACCTTTCCCACAGGATAGGATTCTCCCTGATGAAGAGACAAGCCGAGAAGGGAACCGGCTACTGCCACATGATACTCCCGTGCATTTTCACAGAAATACTTCAACGAGGCAAGTCCACGATGCAACTCCTGTATTTCATCCATAATGATGAGGGTCTTGCCGGCTTCTATATTAACACCAGTAATAGCTCCGATGGTGAGAAGGATGCGATCTATATTATAGTCTGAAGCAAACAAATCCTTAGCCATGGCATTGTTGTCACAGTTAATGTAGGCCACATTTTCAAACTCACGTTGCCCAAATTCCTTCAAGATATAAGTTTTGCCAACTTGTCTTGCTCCCAACAAAATAAGGGGTTTTCTATCCTCTCTGTTTTTCCAAGCAATGAGGTCTTGCATGATAAATCTTTCCATATATTGCGTTTTTGGCTGCAAATATACTGAAAATTAATGAAATAGCAAAATACATCACATTTTTATGAGGGACGTTTTGAAAGATTAACACACTTTTATGAGGGACTTTTGGGGCTACATATACACTTTCATGAGGGACTTTCTGTTATGCTTTTTGCCTATTGGCTATTGGAGTGTCTTATACGTGAAAAAGTTGTCACCTTTAGG